>ERZ824598.104-NODE-104-length-139124-cov-8.661197_pt1 | contig 139124 bp, 180 predicted proteins | sample MGYA00519934_ERZ824598 | MGnify/ENA primary metagenome ERZ824598 (study PRJEB31778, sample SAMEA3449177) | human gut metagenome | biome: human gut; feature: human-associated habitat; material: faeces | place: United Kingdom | collected 2010/2012 ... | reverse complement strand
TTTTGCCGATAATCACCGTATGTGTCTGTATATCAGGATGCGACCTTAATACCGAGATTTGTCATGTGCTATGGTCAAAGACCAATGTCTCCGTGGTTGAGACTAATCCTTTGTTCCTATCTGCCCATTTAACAACAATATCTTCGGTAAAATTATCGTAATAGCTAATTTCATTTTTATTAGGAAGATACTTGCTCATCGCATCCAAAATTTCCCGATGGATACAATGGAACTTATATTTGAACATTTGCTTTGTCGTATTCTCCCAAATCGTCTTTACGTCAATTCTTTTACTAAGAAGCTCCTTGCCGTATACAACATTGGTTAATTCTTCCGTAAAAACACCTTTCCATTGAGCGACACTTGTTAGGAAACCTACTACTCCACCAATCAACAGAATATCTCCAATGCTAATAAGTAAGTCTGCCCAAAATACACATTTAGTCCAAATTAGGGCAATGTCAGATTGGAAATATATTACAATATTTCCGAATAGATAGCATATCAATCCGAGAACGAATGCAATCCATCCAGAAGACTCTTTTAGAGACTCCTTCGAGAACATTGGCAGTTTGAATTTCATGTTTTTAATTGATTTTGTTATGACAAAGTTAGTGTAAAAAGTTGCTATTTCCAAACATTTTCACTCAAATAACTACATATTTGGGCTGCAAGCTCTAAATAATCCATGATTTTGTGATAATTTGATTAATAATATACTTCTTTTGACCTCCTTAATGGAATAATGTCGAGAGACTCCACCGGCGGCTATTCAGCTATCGTGAGCGGGAGGCATTTTCTTGGCTGCTTATATAAAACTTATTCTTATAGGGATTTTTGTACTTTTTCAGTTGCCTTAAGTTTCAGCATTTCCAAGTCTTGTTTTTCGTGTTTTTGCTGCTCATACGAAAAGTTCCAAACATCGAAAGCATCATAGCCATAACTATACTGATAGCCTATTAAGTCGTAAACCTTGTGAATATATCTTTCTCGAAAACTTAAGGAGTAGCTGCTGTCTTTGATAGTCTCAATATAATCCTCATATTGTCTTTTCATGCGATCATACTCGCGTTCAACTTCTCGGTTATAAGCGTCTAAAGCCCGTTCAATGGAATTTGCCAATGCTTTTACTTTTGCTTGCTTCTCGCTGTATTTGTAATAAACTATCCCGCCAATAACAAGCAACAGGGCGATTGAGCATATAATATATAAAGTTCGCTTTTTTACTTGCATTTTTTACGTTGTATTGAAGTTAGACGGCCTGCTATAATTGAACTGCATCCAAGGATTGTCCAAATCAAGCTCTTTGTGACAATTGCAGAAGACCTCGCTGCCGAGATTATGTAATTATAAGCGTCCCCACCTACATATCTTTTTTCTGAGAACATAAATGGGTCACTGTTATTCCATAGTTCAAGGTCGTTGTTGTACCATTTAAATGCAAAATACAATAATATTGCACCAACTACATAAAACGCTATTTCTATAATCAGCGGAATGTTAATATTTACAGTATTGCTTTTTTGCTTTTTAGGTGTACCGTTTTCCAAAACAGTGTTGTCGGATTTTGTTTCGGGCGTACTCTCATTTTTTTCATTCTGTTCCATACTTTGATATAATAAAAAGGTTAAAATTGAATAATATGTTAAACTAAATTCAGATATTCAGAAATTCTCAAGACTCTAAAATTTCATTAAATACACCCACAATCCCCCGAAAACCGCCCCCGGCTATTTAGATGTTGGGGTTATATCGTCAGTCTTTTGAACAGTCCTTATCCAATCAATAACTGTGTCCATTGTTGGCTTGTAGCCAATCTCTCTTTGTTATTCATAAAGAACAAGGCCTTGTTTAAGTGAGAGCATTAATTATAGCGAAACTGACAATGCCAACAAGGCATATACCTAAACAAACTATAATAATCCATATCAATTCTTTTAGGGTCAGTTCCTCAGCACTGTCTGTCAGCCATTTGAATATATAGAAAATGGCTAAAAAGCCAAATATACACCCTAAACCATCGTCATTTCGTCTGCTCATATCTAAATATTTTCTTTATACCTATCCGCCTGTTCTCGCTCACGCTGTCTGCGCTTCTCTCTTGCCGCTTGCTCTTTTGCCTTCTTTATACTGTCATTTTGCATTTGCTCCTTGCGTTCAAGATTATATAATGTTAAATCTCTATAACGGATAGTAGTATATCCCGGTTTCTTAATATTATATCTTGCTCCAGTGCCACTTGTAGGGTCATGAACTGATTCGCTATGAGGCGCCCTTGATGACAATTCAATTTCAGCATTTTGCCATTTCCAATGGTTGTTTTTGGTAATACCGTATTTTCGTTCAAATACGGGTTCAAGTTCATAATAAGCATGGTGGTTGTCAATTTTTACCTCGACCGCGTATAGCTTCCCTCTATAAAACTTAGGCTCGACCCCCGAAATGCGATACGACAATACATTACCCTTTTCATTGGGAAACACTATTTTATTGTCGTACTCTCGTTTGAAATTGTTTATCAACCTTTGGTATTCTCCCTTGCTTATGCCAAAACGCAATCCTGCAAAGATGTTGCCCTCAAATATTGAATCCTTGCGTTGGTCTGCGATTATCTTTGCGGTATCAATAGGCTCAGTAATAATGCTATCAACCGATGCGATATTCGGCTCAACTATTACATTACTTGACTTTGTAGAGGACAATCCCCAAACAATAACAACTATAACAGCGGTGCTTACGATGAACAGCAATATTTTCTTATAATGCCGCTTAATCAATGGCTTCCAATCGTTAGTATGAGACAAAATCCAATAGCCAATTAAAACCAGCAATACAACCCACCATATTGCTTTTATTAATTGCCAAAGCATTCCAAACAAAAAAGCTATTGCCCACCAAAAACAAAATATCATAGCTTATCCATAATTTTATTTATGAGGGAATCTTTTACTTCAACCATTGCAAGTAAACGAGAAATCTGCTCATCCTTTTGGGCGATACTTTCTGCATATAGCCCCATTTGCTTATCAACTAATAAAAGTGCTTTTGAAAACTCCATTATAGCGTTTTTTATTTCTTCTTGAGACAAAATTATATAATCCCCGGATGTGACTTGCTGAAAATTTTTATCATCAGATATATTTGATACCGTTGGACGAAGCATTTCCCCATTGCCAAATTGGAGCCACTTGGGATTTAACTCGGGGAATGTTGTATATATTTTTGAAAAAGTCCCATTTTGAGAGTTCTCATTTAACTTTAACACTGCATTTTGGCTTAAATTGCATCGGTATGAAAAAGTTTGTATGGATAACCCTAAATGGTGGATAAATACCAATATGCGTTCTCGAATAGTAACCGGATTGTTCATTATGATTTATATTAATTATTACAATATTAGCTAATTTATCCTATACGAAAAATATGTTTTAAAACATGTTTTTCAAAAATTTCCGAAGTAATACTTGAAGTTCTATTGCGTAATTAAATGATATTGTTTAAATTTGCGAAGTAAAATTGATGAGCGAAAATTTTTGAAAATATTTTTCGCTTGAAAATTTAATTTGGATATTAGAAATTAATGGTTTAACTTTGTGCCGCTCTACATATTGAATGGCGGTCAAGTTAACCGCTTGCGAACCGTTAGCGGTATTTTTATATCCTAACGCGAAATACGCGGCATTGTACCCCCGTATCGTATCTGTAATGGATGCGTAGACTGCCATTTGGTATGTAGAGCAACGGGAAAGGCAATGCCGTTTTTCTATTGCCTGTAATCTTTCATAAACTTGCTCTATACAATGAAAGAAACCTTAACAAGCAAGCTCCGGGAGTCGTACAATCGTACGGCTCTACGCGGAGCAAAACTGCGGAAAGCAGCCACCAAGCGTAGCGGTGTAAAACAACGCCGAGTAAACAACCTCGCCGTGTTCCATTCAACATTATCAACAACTATCTAAATGCTTGCAGAATGGAACAGAAAACAAACAATTGCCCCTTTGAGGGGTTTGTGCGGGAAGATGCCCTAATTCCAGATAGGGAGGCCCAACTCGCAGCCGAGGAAAGAGCAGCAGACATCTTTGTAAGATTCATGATGTCGATAACGGAAGACCTCATTGGCGGACTATCGGAAGAACAGCTATCGGTGAGGAGTAAGTCGCGTCTGAGTCGTGATACATCGTTCATTTGAAAGGAGGTCGACGATGAAGACAGAATCAGAAATCAACCGCCACGGCTACCGCGTTGAGATAACCTACGATAGGCGTTTTATGCCTCTTTGTATGCCGAACACTATTGAGTATGCTACTGTCTATCTCAGGCTTCCAAACGGCAAACGCGAATATATTGGCTACACAAGTGGTGCATGGAGCGTCGATACTTCGTGGCTTAGGGATAAAGCCATTCGCCGAGCGCAAGATTATATCGAGAAAGGAGGTCTGCGATGAAAGGGAAAGAAACCAAAGGGCAGCGGTTCTTCTGCAAGGAAGATTGGAACAATGCTGTAATCGATTTGATGTCCGAAAATGGGTATAGCAATGTAGAGCAGGTATATCCTAAATCTAACCAAATTAAAACGTACCATATTACGAGCTATCCAATCGTCACTATTGATTATAGAATGGAGCCGATGCCGATATTCGTTCAGGAATGGATTAAGAACCACCCACAGCCGACAATGAACCGCGATGAGTTTGTTCATTCGCTTGGCGAACGTGTATCGGCTCTTGAAGCCGCACTTACGGAGAAAGGAGGTCTGCAATGAAAGGGGGAAATAAATTCATTCTCGGAAACAAGCCACGCGAAGAAACTACCAAGTCTGAAATTGCGGAAGCATACGCAACAATTCTACTTACAGGTGCATTCTTTTTGGGCTTAGCCATTGGAGCGGCATCTTATGGGTATTCAACATTGGCGATGGTTTTCGGTGCGCTTATGGGCATCTGTATGTTAACCGGAATTATATGCCTCATACGTGCATAGGCTTAAATCATTAACCCAAATTATCATGTGGAACTTTCAAAATAAACTAAAAAGAACAGCGGTAAAAGAATATACCGCAGCCGAGGTTCACGCTGAACTAACGGCAATGATGCTGATGTTTCTCTCCGACATTCAGCAGGAAATAGAGCGCAAGAATGTACCTGTGGCTGTCAGCCGTGAACTGCCGTTGCTTGATAAGCTCGGTTTCAAGCGCTCAAAGAACCTCCAACTCGCCAAGCAAATCACAAATGAAGTGGAGGCACACAACAAAGCGTTTGAGGAAAAGAAAGCCGCCCTCAACTTTATGCAAAAGGCGTGGGCGACATTCGGCAAAGACACAATGGTTGTGCGCTATGACAAATTCTTTGAATTGCTACGAAAGTACAACCTCGTGTGTGGCAGTTTCGACCGCTACACCGGAACAATCCCTGCGGACAATCTCGTCGACATAGAGCGAGTGGTAAATATATTGGAGAATAACGTAGAATTGGTTATTTCATTCCAATATATCACTAAGATAGACACAGATAACAACGATATATCGCTGTTGCGGCACTTCAATCTCTATCCGGCAGACTCTACGGTTCGTAAAGAGATATTCGTTTCAAATGGGTTGAACAATGTTGTGATAATGTCGCAACAAGAATTAGACCGTAAAGAAGAAGTAATACGTAACCGATGGCTGCGTTCATCGAGTTTTAGCTACGACGAAAATGACCGAGACCGCGACATCAGGAGATTGCGTTCTTCATTCTCAAAGGTTGCCCCCACTTCGGAAAATATATTCATTGCCGCACCTGCGCAGGAGATGGCAGACTTTGAAATCAAACTGTTCTCTTCTTCCGAAGAACGCCGCAAAATAGAAGCCGAAGAACGCCGTATGCGTGAAATCCGCACCTCCGACCCGTTCATTTGCTCTCTAACGCCTTTCGGGGTAATGATATTCTCCAAGTGGGGAGACGAAGCGCAAGACGAAATCATCAAGCGTTACGAGCAACTGCGTGACGCGGTAATCGGGAAAGGAGGCGAGGTATGAAATTCTACATTGCTACACTTATCATTATCTTTGTAGTGGTTGCTGGCGGGTTCTCAGCTTTCTTCTATCTTAACTACGGATGGCTCGCACTTGTGGTCTATCTCGTGTTCGCAGTAATTTGTGCCATGCCGTCGATGGTGGAATTGAACCGTTGGCGCAAGGAGAAAGGAGGCTCGCTATGAAACCGACCTACGACTGCACCCAACTCGCTGAGCGTTTGGGAATATGGAACCTCGCAAGTGTCAAGAAAACGATGCTTGAGGCGATAGGCAACATCGCCGTGGCCGTGCATGACAAGGACACCGACCGCATGGCTTCAATCCAATGCGACCTGATGTGGTGCTACGAAATCTTCGACACAATCAAGGAGAAAGGAGGCGGGAAATGAGCTACGACTTCACCGCCGCCTCGGAGTTCTTCGACACGCTCGGTGCCTCTCCGCAGGAGGTAAAAGACGAAATCGACCGGGTTACTGACGAGATAAAGCGCAGCCGTATCTTCACAATACAGAACACGCGCGTCCTTGGCCTGCTCTCGGTATTCGCCGACTTCATCGAGCGCATAACGCCCAAAGAGGAGGCACCATGCGCAACCCCATAAAGGAGATTGTCGACTACCTGCGTGCCGACAATGCAATGGACGAGCTGGAGCGCGCCATCAAGGCCGAGGAGAGGCAACTCGCCGAATACCGACGCCTGCGTCGACGTCTCCCGCGACTGATAAGCGAACTTGAATCCACTGTCAACGAGCTTAAAAAGCTCTTGCGGTAGTATTGTATTTGTCGCAAAAATATCGTACATTTGCGACAAAGAGCCGAGAGCCATGCGACAGCAATGCCGTGTGGCTCTCATGCTTTTTACAGGTACCTTTAATTAACAATGCGGAGTCAGAGCCATAGAGCCGATTGCTCACCCTAACGGTGGCGGTCGGCTCCCGCTATTCACAGCGGACAAGATGGCAGACAATTTGATTTTCCCGATAGGGTTTGACTTGGAGAGCGCGGTAAAAGAGGCGGGCAAAGAGTGGGACAGCGCTTATGCCGCCAAGCTGGAAAAACTGTTGGCGAAGCGCCCCGTAAAAGTCGAACTCGACTTTGATACTAAAAAACTCAACAATCTCGATGACGTCAAGCGGCGTTTGGCGGAATTAAAAATCGAGCCGATAACCCCTGAGAACAAGACGGCCATACGGGATTTGGTGCGTGAGCTGAAAGAGCTTGCGCGCATCATGGAGAAGGTGCAGAAGTTCAAGGGCATCGAGCTGCCCGAATTGCAGGCGGCCAAAGCGGCCAAACTCAGAAAAGATGTTGCGCAGGCCGATGAGAAGCTGCGCCTGAGTCAGGAAAGAGTACGGCAGGCGCAGGAGCGTCTGACCCTCGCACAGCAAAGGGCGGAGCAGCAGGCGCGCCGCACAAGCAACGCATACGCTTCGCAGGGTACCTATCTGCAAAAGCTGACACAGCGTATGGCGGCTTATTGGAGCGTCCATCAGGTCGGCAATTTCCTTACGGCGGTGCGCGACGTGACGGCGGAGTTCGAGTTGCAGCGCATTTCGCTTGGTGCGATAATCCAGGACCAGGCGCGGGCGAACCAGCTCTTTGCCGAAATCAAGTCGTTCGCGTTGAAGTCGCCGGTCAAGATTCTCGACTTGACGAAGTATACCAAGCAGCTGGCGGCGTACAAGATTGGGGTCGACGAACTTTTCGAGACAACAAAGAAGCTCACCGACGTGTCGGTAGGTCTCGGCGTGAGCATGGACAGGGTGGTGCTTGCATACGGCCAAGTCCGCGCTCGAGGTGCATTGTATAGCTCGGAAATCCGTCAGTTTACTGAGATGGGAGTGCCTATTGTAGAGGAACTTGCAACTAAATTAACTAAGATGAATGGGGAACTTGTGACCTCTGCGCAAGTGCTTGATTTGGTTCAAAAAGGTGCCATATCCTTCGAGATGGTCAAGGAAGTATTCGACGACATGACAAGTGCCGGCGGTATCTTCTACAACATGCAGGAGAAGCAGGGCAACACCCTCTATGGTATGTGGGCGAAACTCGGTGATGCTGCTTCGGTGATGTATGACAAAATAGGTAATACCGGAGCAGTGTCAGAGGGAATGCGTACGGGCATAGAGCTGTTGACAAAGCTGATGCGTAACTATGAACAAGTATTGTACGGTGCCGCAACTGCTGCCGTGATTTTTGTAGCAAAGAGCGCCATCAAGAAAGGTGCATCAGCAAAGGAAGTACAACAAAACAAAACGGTAATCGCAGCGGTCAACCAGCGTAAAAAGGCTGAGCTGGAGCTTAAAATAGCGCTTGACAATGTGCGTATAGCAAAAGAGCGTAATATCCAAGCCGACATAGAATCGGCAAAGTCTCAGGCGACGGCTGCCCGGGAGACTCTTAACAAAGCGCGTGAGGCTGAATCCAAAGCATTGCAACAACAAGGGCGCGTTGGCGGGTGGTTTTCAACTATGGCAAAAAACTTAGGGGCAGGATTATTGAACATAGGGAAAAGCCTGCTGCAAGGAGGATTATGGGCGGCAGCAATAGTGGGGATAACATCCCTGATAAGCGCATTGACAGGTGCAACAAATAAAGCGAAGAAATTAAAGGGAGAACTGGAAAGCATCAGCCTTGACATTCAACTTCAGACAGAGGAGAGGATAGAAACATTCGAGCACCTTGTCAAAGTCGCGGTATCGGAGGCTGACGGAACTAAGAAACAAAAAGAAGCTCTTGACGAACTTTCACGCACGTATGGCGCGATATTGCCGGCTGAAAGCTTGCGCATCGAAAATCTGCGGGCTATGAACGGTGAGTATGGTACACTTATCAACATGATTAAGCAGGCCGCCGCAGCGGAAGAGATGCAGAGGCAATTGTCCGCAGTAGAAGATATATATGGCCCCGATAATGTCGACCGTCAGAAGAAGTTGCTCAAAAATTTGACTTCTGGGAAATTTGTTTTAGCGAACACATCTTTGCAAATGGGCATCGATGAAATGAGATTGAGCAAGCGAGAGGGTTCTATACTGATGTCGACGATGGCAAAAGTCGCATCTGAAGAGGGGGCAAGGCTGGCCGAAGAATATTCTGACGACACAGAGCGAGTTAAGGCTCTCATCAGATTAGGCGTTGAACGGCTCCACGCCGAGGGTGAACTGACGCGGTTCTCGGCGGAGTATCTTGAAGGTGCGATATTCCAAATAGATAAGACTGCGTTAGAAGGACTTGGCACAATGGGAGACTACCTCCGCGATGCTATGGAAATGGCATCGCAGAAAAGCATAATAAAAGAGGATTATGAGAAAGAAGCCAATGAACTTGACCAGTATTCCAAGGCCATGGAGGGTTTTGGAAGCGTAGTATCGGCAGCGAAAGAGGATACTGCAAGTCTCGTGGCTCAATTGGATGAATTAGAAAATAGTGAACGCAAAGTAATCGATATTATACCCGGCATTATCTCCGGGATAAAATTGCCGAAACTATTCAGCGATGAAGACCGTGCGGAAGTAGAGGAATGGCTTGGCGTCCTTAAGGATATGGACGGTACGGATATTGAAAAATCTTTCGTGGCGCAGGAGGCGGCAATGCAGGACGGCATTTCCCGTATGAAAAAGATGTTCAAGCAGGCCGGTATCGAGTTTAAAGACGAGTGGCTTGAAAATATGTCTTTGGAGGAAGTCAAACAAGGGTTGTTGTCATGGGTGGACTGGAAAGCTGTTATTGACTCTATCCCTGCAAACGACCCGCAGTTGCTGGCGCAAATTAAGACATTGAAATCAAATCTGGAAAGCCTGCAACCATCGGATGAGTTCGCGAAAGGTATACAAGCCAAATGGAGAAAAATAGCATCGTCTTATACGTTGAGTTTAGCGCAAATAAATAATGGTTTGTGGGATGGCAAGGGGACTATGGAAGACTATCGTAAACATCTTGAAAATCAGATAAAAGCCACTAAACAAACGTTAAAGCAAGCAAAGGCAGCGACTGCTGAGGTAGCCAAAGGTACGTTGTGGGCTAAGGCAATTTGGGGTATCACAATTGGGGCAGAAGAAAATAACCTTAAAGCATTGGAGGAAATGCTTGAGGATATAAAGAAAATGACTATTGATGACGGCAAAGGCGGCTCCAAGTCCGACCCGCGGCTCGGTATCCTGCAAGAGATGGTCAGCACGTTGAAGCAGGTCAACAAGGAGTATGACGATTTGGCGAAGAAAGAGGGCGCGACAAAGGCGCTGGAAGACACGGCCAACAAATACGAAAATACGTTTAAGTACCTGCAATCGCTTGCGACAAAATACAAATTTGAATTGCCTGATTTCGGTGTCCCGACCGATGCCGCGTCGCTGACAAGGTATCTTAATGCGATAAAAGACGCCATGAAGAAACTCCCTGAGTCGGAGAAAGCGGTGTTGTCGCTTGAAACGGACATTTCCGACATAAACATGGCCGATGCGCAGAAGAAGATTGAGGAGGAGCTGAAACGCCTCGCCGACCGCATATCGCGCACCAAGACGGCGAAGGAGTTCTACGACAAGATACTCGGCATGACGGGCGACATGGAGCTTGCCGCCGACGTGTCGATGTCGGTGTACGGAGGCACAGGCGAGGGGTTGCAGGCTCAGTTGGCCAAAGAGATACGCACAATGTTCGCTGGTTTTGATATAGAGGTTCCGGTTGAGATAGTTTCCGCTGATAACCGCATAGATTATCGTGCGTTGGAGAAGTATGTATTGAGTAAGCAAGACATACTGGGTGGCATAGAGAGTCAGACATACAAAGAGCTTATGAAGATAGCTAAGGACGGCCAGCGCGACCTCGCCAAGACCTACGAGGGTTATCTGAAAGACCTTGAAAAGGCCAAGACGTACTCGGACAAGCGCATCGAGCTTGCGCGGTACACAGCCAACAAGATAGCGGAGATTAACGCTTCGACATTGCCTCAGGAGGAGAAAGACCGTCTGACGGCAGGATATAGGGAGCGCGAACGTCAGAAACATGGTGAAATTGAGTGGGAGGCATTCAAGGATATGCCTATGTATGTGCAGATGTTCGATGACCTTGACAACGCTTCGGCCACGATGCTTACAAATATGAAATCTAAACTTCTGGAGCTTCAATCGGTATGGGGGTCGACTCTCAATCCGACTCAGCTCAAAGAGTTGCAGAGCCGACTGAGCGATATTGACGCACAGCTTGCCAAGAAAAACCCGTTCAAAACCCTGTCGGACGCGATGAAACAGTATAGGGTATTGAGTAAAGGCGGTACGCAGGCCGATGCCGAGCGTGGACTTATCGAAGCTACTAAAAAGCATCAAGACGCACAGCAGAAGTTGAATATGGCTCTTGAAAACTCTCTTGATGCACAGGAAAAATATAATGAAGCAGTCTCTAAATACGGTGCTGACAGCGAGCAGGCAAAGGGTGCCAAGATGTTTTGGGATGCTGCCCGGCAGGGCGTCGACGATGTAAAAGAACTCGTTAAGCAGACCGGATTGAGCGAGAAAGAGGCACAGCGTGTTGTCAACGCATGGAAGAAAGTGAAAGATTCAATCGGCATCTCGCTTGGCGGAGTTTTTCAGATTGCTCATTCACTTAGCGACCTCGCGAGTGGCATTGGGAAAATAACGGAGGTATTCGGCGGTTCGGAAGAGGATGTTCAGTATTGGAATGACATCTCAGACGGACTCAATGAAGTGACAAGCGGTATAGAGAATATGGTGCAGGCTGCGATAAGCGGTAATCCTATCGGTATTGTTACGTCGGCTATTACTTCCATTCCCAATATGATTAGCGGCTTTTCCACACTTTTCTCCGCGGGGAAAATACGCAAAGCCAACAAGGAAATCAAGCGTCAGCAGGAATTGCTGGAGCAGTTGCAATACGCATACTCCCGGCTTGAAAATGCGTCAGACAAGGTGTTCGGGCGCGACTATATCAACAACTTCCGTCAGCAGCAGAAGAACCTTGAGGCGCAGGCACGCGCTTATCAGAAACAGGCGGCGGCTGAGCGCAGCAAGGGTAAAAAGGCCGACAAGGATAAAATCAAGGAGTATGAAAATGCCTACCGTGACACGATGGACGAGATTGCCGACATGCAGGGGCAGATTGCGGCTCAGATGCTCGGTACGGACTTGACAAGTGCGGCGCGTGACTTCGCCAAGGCATGGCTCGACGCCTATAAGGAGTTCGGCAACACGGCTGACGCGATGAGTGAGAAGTTCCACGAAATGATTGAGAACATGATTATGGAGTCGTTGCTCGCAAAGGTGATGGAGCGCGCGCTGAAGCCTGCGTTCGATATGATTGACAATATGGGCGAGGAGGATTTCTATTCGCAGTCGTTTTGGGAACAGATAATGGCAAAGGCCGAGCAGGGAGCGAAAGACGCCGACCACGGCGCGCAGGTGATGATGGAGTTTCTTGAAAAGGCCGGTATCTCGATGCGCGACATGAACACCGAGTATACGGGCATGAAACGTGACATTGCGGGCGCAAGCGAGGAGACGATGAGCAGTGTGGCCGTCATAGGCAATACGCTGATGTACTACGTGTCACCGATACCGCGCATGGATGAGAACCTTGCGGCGATACGGCGTGTGGTGGAGGCGGGCACGACTCCCGTACAAAGCACGGCGATAGATACTACGGCGCTATGGAACCGTCATCTCGAATTGCAGCAGGGGATATATGAGCATACGCGCCGCAGTGCTGAGAAGTGTGAGGCAATGGCGGCGCAGTGCGCTCAGATGGCGAGCGACATCCATAAGGTGATTGTGCCCCGTGGCGGTGGTTCGGCGGCGGCTTCGATACAAGTACGGATGTAATATTTAAAGTTATACTTTAATAAGTATAGTGTATTTTATTGATATTTACTATATTTGCAATATGAAATTAAATTATAAAAATGACTTTGATTTTATCCTGAAACTGGCTACGTGCATAAGGCACGAGGACGGTACATGCGAGAAGCGCGATGTGGGTTGGCCGGAGCATGACTGGGTGGCGACGTTCTGGACTGCGAATAAGGCGAACGTATATGTCGCCTCGCGCAAAGGCGACACGCTCGTCAACTGCTTCAATGACAACGGGCGCATACATGTGGTGTTCAACAACCACCGTCTGGGTAAAGGCGTCCTGCGGGTGGATTTCCACTCCGAGGTACACAATGCCATCTACCCCGACGGCATACGGGATTTGTATGAACCGCAGCCGCTCGACATCGAGTTGGTCGACGGTCCGGGTGACTGTGCCGGTGCCGCGGAGGTGGAAGTGCTGCTGCCGTATATCAAAGGCGATAAGGGTGAGCCGGGACGCGATGCAGGTATTCCCGTTGTTCATCATGGAGCCGACGATGTAAGCGTTGATATTATCCCTGACGTATTGCATGTATGGGGTGTGGTGGCGGAACTGAGATTGCAGTTGGCGAAGGAACCCGATGACGGATTGCTGCATGAATATATGGTGGAGTTTGTGTCCGGCGAGACTCCGACGATATTGAGCCTGCCCGCGTCGGTGAAATGGGTTGTTGAGCCTGAGATGGAAAGCGGCCGACGCTACCAGCTCAGCATAGTAAATGGTATCGGTGTAATCGGAGGGTCATCGTTATGAGTATTTTTCGTAGAAGACTGATGCGGGCAGGGGCTGATACGGATACGCAATATCTACGGTATTGGTGGGATGCACATGATGCTATTGTTGACGGGATGTGGGTTGACCGTGTGAGTGGCGGCAAAATACGGCCGAAAGGAGGCGAACAAGATACTGCTGCCGGGACTTTCCATTTTCCCGAAGAAACTTATGCAAGTATTATCTCAAGGGTTGACCTTGGTCGTCATTTCCGTATAGTATTTAATGCGCGTATCGTGGTTCCGCCGGACGACGGGAAAACACGCCGTTCATTTGTTTTAATGGAATTTGGGTCTGTCAGTAGTGTAAATCGTGGATTGTATACTGCTTTGTTAAGATACGCGGGAGGGGAAGGCACTCCTAATATGAACTATAAGATGTTTGGAAATAACAATCAGGTATTGTATAAATTCCCGGACAACTCATTCCCGTTTGAATTTGACAGTATCCTCGATGGCGTTTTTGAATTCGGAAACGAAGCATTTGATGATGAAAATGATATATTATGGTTCAGGGGTAATCGGCAAGCCAAGATATATAGCATCAATCCGCACCCGATAATTAATCATAGCGGTTTCTCGAATCAATTCCTAAACCGAGGGGCTATCGGTTTTACCTATTCTAATGAAAGGTACAACAATGATATTACTTACCGTTCAATAAAAATTTATGTGTATGACTGAGATATGGAGAAAAGATGATGGAACAGTATATGGTGGCCGGAGTATCGTGCTCGGCGCCTGCCGTATATTCAACCCGTCCGCCGCGCAACTTGCCGAAGCAGGATATAAGAAATATATAATGGCATCCCCGCCGGCGGATATGGATATGAATGAGTATTATAAGGCAAAGGTCGTAGAGCTTATACGTGAGCGCTACGACATCAACAAGGAGATGGAGATACAGCGCGAAATGCTCGATGCATTGCTCAACTCCGCGCCCACGGACGTCGACGATACCGACTCCGGTACAACTGATATTGTTGTCGAGTTCAATGCCTACAATGATTATGTGGAGGAATGCAAGCGCCGGGCGAAGGAGATGTTGATGAAGAAAGGAGGAGAAGATGAAATACTTTTGTTTTAGCGAATTTCAGCGCTCGGCTACAGCTGAACGTCTTAAAATAGATAACAGTATCCCCGCTGGGGCAAAGGGAAACATAACGGCATTGGCCGACAATGTGCTCGACCCGTTGCGCGAGGCGTGGGGCAAACCGCTGACAGTGACGTCGGGCTACCGTTGCCCGTCGCTCAATAAAGCTGTCGGAGGAAGCCGGACGTCACAGCACATGACGGGGCAGGCCGCGGACATCAGCACGGGTAACATCGTAGACAACGCAAGGCTATTCCATCTGATAATCGACAGCAAGCTCCCGTTCGACCAGCTTATATTTGAAAAGGGCGACATCAACGTCGGCCCGGCATGGGTGCATGTGTCATACAGAAGCGACGGCAAGAACCGCCGGCAGATATTGTATTTGTAATCGGGAGAAGCTATGAACAAGGATGGATATAATCAGGCTCGGCGATGGGGATGCCTCGGTATAATGATATACATGATAACCGTGGTTACGGCGATAGTGCTTTTATGCTCATGCTCGCGAAGCGTATATGTCCCGGTAGAAACGGTTCGGCATAATACCGACACCCTGCGACTGACGGCATTGCGCGTCGACTCGGTGTTCATGCATGACTCGATTGCCGTGATGTTGCGGGGCGATACGGTATATATCACAAAGTACCGTGACCGCTTCCGATACCGCACCCACACTGACACTGTGTACAAGGCCGTCATCGACACTGCCCGCATATCAGTGCCGTATCCCGTGGAGCGCCAGCTATCGCGATGGGAGCAGACGAAAATGGACTTCGGAGGGATGGCTATTGGCGGTATCGCAATTGCTGTGTGTATTGCGGTTATTTGGCTAATCAAGAAATTCAGAAAGTAATCACATGGAACTTAAACAGAAACTGATGGAAGAAGCAAGGCGCAAGGGTATATGTGGCGATGGTTACGGGTACATGCGCAGTTGTGACCGTGACAGGCTGATTGATTGCTATGTCACCAATCCTGATTGGTGCATGGAGCGTGATTATCCAACGCTGCCATTCCTTCAAGAGAATTTCCCCGACATCGAGGACAAAGGGGTGTTCGTCGACAAAACGTTTCACGGCGAAACGCTCAACGTCTTACAGGCGTACATTTTTCACAATTGCAAGGGAACGATAAGGGTAGGGCTGAACATCGAGAACGCCATTATCCCGATGCTTTACCTCGCCAACGGCTGCCGGCTGAGGATTATAGGCGCCGGCGATTATGTCCCAAAAAAGCCGAGCGATGTTCCCATATATACTTTCGGTAAGAATGACGTGTCGGCAAAAAATAACAAATATGTTACATTCAGATTATATAAGAACGAATTGATTAAAAACAGAGACCAATGACACCGACATCAGTAATAGAAGTATTTGGCGCAATGGTTGCCGCGCTCGGCGGCTATGAGTCAGTAAAATGGCTCGTGGGTTTTATCGCCCATCGTAAACAAGAGAAGCGACTTAAAAAATTAGAGGCAGACAAAAAGGAAACGGAGGTGGATGCAGACGAATTTCACCTTTACAAAGAGCGTATTGACGAACTGCGGGAAGCAAATGCCGAACTCGGGAAGCAGAACCTTGAATTACTCAAAGCCGGAGCGCGAAAAGATGAGATAATCGAAGATAAAACAGCCAAAATACGTGAGCTGAATGATAAGCTGCTTGAAGCCACACGACGTGTCGGTTTTCTTGAAAGGCTATTGCAGCATTACAAGAATTGGTTTTGCAAACGTGAAGTCGGAGATGGCAAGGAAGATTGCCGTCGACGTCAACCCGACCAGAATCCACCGTTAAAATTCAGACCGATAGATGATACCGAGTAATATTCAGATAGAAGACGGTCCCGTGTGGGACTTTCAGGAGGCGTTTGGGTTTATATACCTTGATGCCGATGAGCGCACTGCTCCCGACGAAAAGGAAGATGCCGTGACAAGTTATATGGGTGAAGCCGGCGAGCACCGTGACGGAAGGACGTGTGACGCTCCGTTTGACTATACTGCCACATTCCTTATTGAAGCGCCAAATAGAAACCTTGACAATGTGAACGCCAAGATAGCCGCGTTCAATGCGGCTATACGCGAGACACAGCCCGACAGCGATTTGAAACGCAAACGGGAGATTACATTCTACAACCTGAACAACAAAGTAAAAATAGTAGGCTTTCCGGATATAGTCGCCGTTCCGACGGAGGCATATATGTCGAAGGTTGTCGGTGCGATGGAGTATGCCAAAGTAGATTTGAAAATACGCGTCACCGACCCTCGCAAATGCGACTTCTGTCTGCCTGTTGATGCGCCCGTGGAAAAAGGTGTGAGGATAAGCCTTACATCGGATGGCAATGACATCTATGTCACTCTATCTCGTCCGCTTAAATCCGATGAGACGCTTGCGCTTCTGCGTCGAGGTCGAGTACGCAGCCGTGATAAAGGTAAACGAATCAGATGGAAAAGCAATTACCGTTGGCATGTCATGGGACATAACAATGACATATTGGAAAACGGAAAAATAAAATCAGCAATACTGGATAAGTGCCGCTTCCGTGCAAATGAACCAAACAAGCCTTTCGGCGTGAAATGCGATAAGGCGTCAGGCAGCACTTATTTGTATTCAGCGCAAAAAGGATTGGCTAAGAAAATCACATTCGGTTGTGCCGTCTACAAAGAAAACAATCTAAGTAGAGGGTATATACCGAGGCGCATATCCAATGTAGTGTATTTTGTATCGCACGTGAAGATAAACGAAGTAAATTATAGTATGGAAACTATGGATATTTCGACATGGTTTACTGTATAATAAAAAAGGCTTCATTCTATAAAGAATAAAGCCTGATAAATCGCTGGATTACGAAAATCGCTCGCACTACAAAAATAATTCTTTTTCAGTTATTATCCAAATAATCCGTGAATTAAATTATTTATTTGAAAACCTTAGAGCCATGAGCCAGATGACAGACAATTCAAGTGATTAAAGACATTATAGAGCTTAACTTCCCGAAAAAAGACGGAAAACAGTATGTGACGCTGAGTCAGGCAACCGTAACCTTGCAGGACATGGCGGAGAAAACCATCACTACGCAGGTCAGGATTGACGGGCAGATAACACCCGATTTCTCATACGATTGGGCGGTGTCATTCAAAGGCAATAAATATATATTCCCGTTCCGCATACCTCCGGGTTCGATTGATGATACATCACTTCTCTCGACAGTAGATTTGACTTTTCAGCATTGGGCGGTATACGAACTTAAGAGGCAGTATTTTTTCTCGGTACCGAATCTCGAAGCCGGCACAACAGTACCCGACAAGTACGTGACCCCCGTCAGCCTTAATCTGAGGGACTTCTGTAAGCTATTCGCGATGGTGCTTGCGTATTATTACGACAATAAAATCGCCGTCGACCTCTATGAGGGATGGGAAGCAGACCCCGCGCCTGTCACAGTAGAGATTAGCTATACAAAAATTTGGGATGTGCTAATCAAACTCTATGAGCTTTATGGAGTCAGATGGCAGATTGAGCCGAACGGCGACATCGACCATTATGTCATTAAAGTAGGTTATCCCACCACCGAAGTCAGCCACGTATTTGAACACGGGTTCAAGGGAGGATTGCTGAAATTCGAGCAGCAAGTACAGGATGATATTGTAAGAAACATGATATACGGACGTGGCGGCAACAAAAACCTGCCATATCGGTATTTTAAGAAACATGACGAGGACAATAAGACATTCTCACCCGACCCCGACTGGATACCAGAACTTAAGGACATACCTTTCACAGAGCTTCGCGGCGCTACATTCCGCTCATATATACAGGGGTGGAAAGCAAAGCACATTGCAGAATATCGAAGTGAGTATCCCGAGGAGGAATGGGTCGTAACCACTCCCGCCGCCGAGCAGGCTTATGCTCCGTGGGCTTGGCGCAAAGGCTATACCGATGGGAAATTTGACCCGGTGGAGTATGTCAAGGATAACGAGTCAATAAAGCGTTATGGCGAGCTGCCCGACGCGCTTGATAACAATGAGGAGATATTTCCTACGATACAGGGTATTGAGTTTGAAGGACTCGGGCGAATTGACGAGACTGTCAAAATTGAGGAAATCAAGAGCAATGAAGTCGAGCCGGATAAAGATAATGATGCTGTCGTTATAACACCCGCAGTATGTAAAGATACTGTCTACAATGTTCCCCCGTCAAGCTATCAGGAGTTTACAATACAAAGTGTCGGAAATTTTTTCGTCAGTGACGGTAAACATGGCGACTTGGAAGTTTCTGTAAAAGCCTTATCCGCGACAAGAACAGACGATAAATATATTGATGTGTCGACTTCTGCGGAAGTAGTAGCCGGCTCGCAAACAGTCACGGTCGTTAATGCGGATACAGGAGAAGAACATTCCGCAACGGGCATACCCCCCGGTAAATGGTATTATCGTGTTAAAGCCAGAGTGCGTAACCTCACGGCTTCATATAACCTGAATATAGAGGTCGGTGACCTTTCTCCGAAATTAACAGAGTCCACTATCAATGCGACCGTTAAGAACGCTTGGCATATATGGGTGAAAAATATATGGCAAAGTTCTAAATTGCCGACGGAAACCGCCGCTCAATACGCAAAACGAATTTGGAGTCCGATATTGGGTGACCGCGAGAGTAATGAGGCAAAGGTCATATTTACCGACGGAATGCTTGCGATGAGTCAGGACTACGAGTTTTCCATAGTGGGGATACCTACCTACGACCCAAACGAAAAACTGCCTGTAAAAGATAATGACGGCAATGTAATTGGCTATTATCCGAGCCATTGGTGTATCCCTCTTGGCAAAAGCGACGCCGACCTCGAAGCTACGGGTACATACGTACCGTCGACCATGCGTTTTGCCGAAGCGGGAAATCACATTGCCTTCATAGGCATAGATATGCCTCATCTTTATGTGGTGGAAGCTGAAAAACGTCTTGACAATTGGAAAAAGGACAATCTTGACAAAGTAAAGGATATAGCCCCGTCCGCGGTTATAAAACTCGACCCGGTACGCATCCACAACTACGGTAAAGCCGATGCGCTTGTCGACAGCCTTGTACCGGGCAACTCTATCAGGGTAGCCGACAAGCGTTTTATTTTGAATCAGGACGGTACGCCCGCTTCTTTTGAGACGCTGTATCTCCAATCGGTGACGTACACCTACAATGAACCCACTGAAACGGAAGCCAATCTGCTCCCCGACGTGGAAGTGGTACTCAGCGACAAATATGAGGTCGTGGCTAATCCGGTGGAACGGCTTACCGGTGAAGTGACGGAGCTGCATAAACAAATAGGGTCTATCAGCAACGTCTCTCAGATAGTCCGTGCGGTCGGAGACAAGAGATACCTCAGAAAGGACATGTACGACAGGGCGTCGGCTCCTATTGATTTCATGCAGGGCTTTGACAGTTACAAGCACAGCATTCTTCGCGACGGGGTTCAGTTCGGGACTTCGTTTGCCGAGGGCGTCACGGGTTTCGGCGGGAAGATTGACCGTTATGGCGAAGCATGGCTTGGGGGGCTTCATCTCAGGAGTTTCCTTGAAGTGCCTGAGTTTCGCTATAACCGCACCGAAATATCAATCGGCAATGCATGGAATGCCCCCGGGGGAGGTATCATTGAAAGGGTTTCGCCCGATTACAATGCCGACGGGTCGTTAGCGAATACAGGCACCATCACTCTTCATCTTGAGGATGGGGAAATCGGGGCTGTCGCGATAGGCGATTTATGCTCGGGCATTTTCCATGACGAGCAGAATCTCTCAAACAATTCTTCCGTCGATAGCGATGACGGGCAGGGCAACTTTCATTTTGCCGGGTTCTGTACCGTTTATTTCACGCCGACTGAAATTCTTGAAAAAAATCGAAATTCGGCGTTCCGCTATGAACTGCGTCCCGTGTCGGCACAATGGACACAACGATTCCACCCATCGGCGCAGATGCATTTTGTCGGGTATGGCAACAATGCAAAAAACACGGATGGCAGCTGGAAATATCCTGAACGGCAGAAAAGCCGCTACTCGACACGCACATACGAACGCTACCTTGTCAATGTAAATAATTGGGAGTTTGGTGCACACAATATTGCGGCTCAGTTTGGGAACCTGTCCAATCTGTCGATACAGGGAATAAACATGTCGGGATATTCGGCATATCTGAACAATATCTACATGACAGGCCATATTGAGCAGCTTGACCTCTCGCTGCGCATGGAGGTAGATTACGGCAATGACAATTTCATGGCCTATGGCGAGACACGTATGGTAAAGTGCCGCGTGTTCCGAGGCTGGCAGGAGGTAACCGACAGCGATAATATAGAGTGGTCAGTTACACGAGACACAGGCAATGCCGAGGAGGATGCCGCATGGAATAGTAAGTTAAAGGTAGCAGCTTTCAAAGGTGAAATTGCAATCCGTTACAACGATGCGGAAAACGACCTCGGGTCGACGCCCGAAACCGGAGCGATATTTACTTTCACGGCGAAAGTAGACGGTGAAACGGTTTGGACGAAGCTGACGTTGCGGCGCAACCCGCAGGACGGAACTGACGGGACTGCGGGCAGGAACTACACGCATAACCTGCTGTTGGGGTCGGAGTTCCCGGCGACACGTCGATGGCGGCCGGCACAGAATGTCGACATCGACAATACGCATACGCTGGAGGGGCGCAATTCGATAAGAAGTTCGCAGAGCGACCTGTCGGCGAGCGCATGGCGTGGCATAACGCAGGATTATGCGGGTACCATACAGGCAGGGGACGTGTTTACGGCCAGTGCGTGGTGTTATTGTGAGAATTTGGGCGGTATTGACGCGGGGGTACGTCTGGAGATACAAGTCTTTGCCGGCAACGAGCGTGTGGCTACGGGTGCGACGTCGCTGGAACCGTCGAAAGCCGGGGAATGGCAGCAGGCCAAAACGACCGTGACGATACCGGAGGGCGCTACCCGCATGGCCGTGACACTATATGTCAACCGCAACGGCACGGTGTGGTTCTCGTCGCCCAAGCTTGAGCGCGGGGAGAATGCCGCCCCTGAATGGACGCCAAATCCCGCCGACCGCATCGGAACACCGACGGAGATGTTTTACCTGTCGACCTCGAATACGGAATTGGCCGGCGGTAACTGGAGTTTTAACAAACCTGCTGCGACCGCAGGCCGTTACCTATGGACGCGTACAGAGCTACTGTACGGCGACGGTACGGTTGAACTGACCGAGCCTATATGCGTGACAGGCGAAGACGCCTATTCTGTGACGCTCACCAACGAGAGCCATGTATTTGAGGAAGGTGTGGCAGCTATGGTGGATTGTGGTATAAGTGCGCTCAAAGGCAATGTGCGTGTGCCTGTCACCATTGGCACGATAAGCGGCATGCCGCCGTCGGCTGGCATGCAGGTGTCGGTAATAGGGAACGGAAGCACATCGGCGACGGTGAGGGTAAGAGTCGCGGCGTCGCTGGCTGTGGGCGGAGTGCTGACAATACCGGTGACGGTCGACGGACTGGTATTCCAGAAGACATTCTCATGGTCGATAGCGCGGCAAGGCCAGACAGGTCCGCAGGGCATACAGGGGTGCATCTACCGCGTGACGCAATGGGCTGCTGGATTTGATTACCACAATGACTCCGCCCAAACCGGTAACGGAATCAGGTACATTGACGTAGTGCTGATACCAAATCCGGCATTGGCGACAAAGGCATACGCCTATATATGCAAGGAGGGACATACTTCAACAGCGGAGAACGCGCCCGGAGTGAACGCCGACACTTCGGGGAACAATACCTGGTGGGAGATGCTCAACTCGATGGCGCCGATATACACGCCGTTCCTGTTGGCCGACGGTGCGAGGATTTCATTGTTGCAGTCAAACCAGATACTGGTGATGAAAGAGGAAGACGCAAGCATTGTCAATGTAGGGTTCGGTGGTGGCAAAATCCCATTGTGGATTGGCGCTACAAACCCCGCGGAAGCTAATTTCCGCGTCGACGATACGGGCAAAGCATACATGACCGGTGCGGAAATCTCGGGGCAAGTGACGGCAGGTGACCCCAATGGACAGCGCGTCGCACTGCTGCCCGACGACAAGACAATGAAAATCTATGATGAAAACGGGCATGAAGCAAGTTCGTTTGAGGGAAATACGTATGCCGATCCGTTAAACCTGTTTGGCTTGACATTCGGTAATATAGCCATGAAGCAGCGTACCGGCACGGATTACGGGTATGGTTTAGGTATAACGTATGGGCGCGGGTCACACACTCTTATCGGCGACGGCTTGGGCACGAATACCTATTATGAAAATTTGAATATCTCCGTCGACAGCGGTAGCACCATGCTTCATTCGGACGCGCCCGTGGAAGTGAAAGTCAGCGGGTACCTGTATACGGAATACAAGGAGCAGGCAACGCTACCGTCGTATCCGAACGGGACTGTAACATCCGTAGCCTCCGGGGATACTCCCGTCACAGACCTCACACCGATAGACCCGGGCGGCACGGTGCCGCTATATAATTCCACGGCAAGACTGACGCTATACATCGATACCTATTCCGACCAGCTTCTTACGACGCGCGTGGGGTCGCAGGAGATAGCCCGGTGCAGCAAAAAAAACGACGGTGTTCTTATTGTGGGGAAACGGGTTAAAACTACGATGGGCGGCTACCATGTACTGAGACTTGCCATAAGCATGACAACGACAGGCAACGGCGTAAGGGCCACCGTGAAATGGGGAGGCGAGGTGTCCGGACAACTATATGACATCTCCGGCACGTACACCTCAGATTTTTACATGTCGCGATACTTTGCCAACGGTTTCTGCCTCGGTATAAGCATGAATAATTATATCTCCGCTTACGACCAGGGAGATAAAAAGGGCATGCGGTTCGTCATGGAGAATAACGGCTACGGTATCGACGTGTCGGATGCCGGCATCAGGCACAAACATCATGGCGGCAACTGGGTCAGCATGCCGCTGTTCGTGATGAAAGCGAGATATGGCTATACAAATGGTTCATACATTCGCTACGACAGCAAGTCGTTTAACGGGTCATATCCTTCCTTATCACACAAAGGACAGGGATGGGTACGACTGACATATCCTCCCGAATGGTCGACATTGGGGACATTGTCGGCGGCCAATCTTATAGTCCACGTCACAGGGTACGGCGCTTCCGCAGAGGACGGTAAATCTCCACTCAAAGCCACTGTCACGGTTATCACTTCGGAGTACATCGATATAACATTGTCTGACGATGAAAGTCCGAACGACGGAGGCTTCTTGATAGATATTTCATTACTGGAGTAAAATAAACGGCAACCGAGTGCACGATATTCGGTTGCCGTTTATTTTTGCTGTACTTTTATGAACACAAGATAACAATTTATCAGCGACGCAATGAGTATTATCGCTATGCCGCTCCACACATAGACTATGCTCAGATTTGCGCATAATATCCGGCATAGGGGGATTGCCATAGGCAACAGCATGAGAAGACATTGCGCTCTATGCCACCGGCAAAGTCTGATTGCTTTCGACAACCTCCAGCATAGCCATACTGAGGGGATAGCAGTGAAAGTCAGCAGTCCGATTATCTGAGCCAACTTCAGCGACAGCCATGCTTCAAAGGGGCTTAAAGCCAATAGCAATGCTGTATATACAAACGGAAAAATCTTGACGGTGCGCGTTACTTTGCGGAGTATCAGAAACCGTCTTTCTTCGGCTGTCGGTTCATGTGTCATCTGTCGTTTGCCTCCAAGTATTTAACGACAGCTTCGATGCGTTTGGTAATCTGTATATCCTCGGTGCAAGTTTTTGCTTCCGAAAGCAAGCGCAATGCATCCTCATGTGTCTGACATAAAAAACTGATGCGTGCCTTATGTTGGCGGAACATTCTTATGTCGGCCTTTGCGCTTTCGGTTTTGCGCCCACTTACATATAAAAGTTCGTGTATCCGTTTTATAATCTCAATGTCTGCGCGTGTGTATCGGCGTTGTCCTGTCGTGGTGCGCTTGGGCTTAAGTTCCTTAAACTCATTCTCCCACCAACGCAACGTCGACGTCGGTATATTGAACATTTCCGCAACCTCGCTTATCTTGTAGTATTTTTTAGGCAGCATGCTATTTGTCTTTGCGCATTTTCATTTCTGCCCCATCAAATAGTCATTCATTTTGCGCTCACGGTCAAGTGAGGCATTAAGTTCCTCAATGCGCTTATTCTTTTCGCCAAGCTCTTTCTCCAATGACTTGATGCGCTCTTGTAGGATTACTATTTGCGTTTTCGCATCGCCGATGTTTGTAATATCGCGCATAGCAAACTGTGAATGGCCACCGAGTTTCAAATCAAGATCGATGTCAACGGTTGGATGCGAATTTAGCATTTGCCCCACCCCCGTCTTAAGCCACTCAATATTGAGCTGAGGATAGGCTTTCGCGATTTTCGCGAATGTAGTTTCTCGGCTGTTTTCTGACAGCTTTGAAGCCGTAGCAACGCCAATATTACATTTACGTTCAAAGGCTTGCGCTGATAAGTTGTATTCAGCTAAAAAGGTTGCTAACCGTTCCTGCACTGTTGACATATTGTTAATATATGTTAAGATTTCATTGATTTCTTTGAATAGTCAGAATTTGAGATTATCTTTGCTGAGTCATTCAACGAAAGTGGCTATAAAAGACAAAGCAAAGACAGGTCGCTCATTGGAGCAACTTCTTCATATTAACAATGCAAAGATAGCGATTTGTCCTTGCTTTTCAAAGAAAAGAAACAAAATATTCAACGAAACTTAAAAATGCGAATTTCACAAGAGCAAATAAAGTCGATGTTGCCCGGTCAGGTATTAACAGCTAAATGTGTTGATGCGGCTGAATGGGAGTCGGCGAAGCGGATAGCCCACAAAGTTAAGAAAGAGCACCAGCGCAAGGACGGCAATGCTTATATCATAACGCAAAGCGTCAGTGAGTTGACTGTCTCGGTAGAAACAACTAACAATGCAGGAACTTGAAAGAAACATGTTCTACTCCCCGCCGCAAGAAGCTCGTCTACGGAGGCATGAAAGGTCTTTCCGGACATATTGCACGACTCACGAGAAGAGGATGGCGATTGCGCATGATGCAGGTCGACTATTGGAAGAACGGCAAGATAGTCTATATCGTTGAACTTGAAAAAGACAAATGAAACAATTCCTCGATATAATTGACCCCGAACAGCTTGGCTTGCTCAGCGTAGCATTCCGCAAGATGGGCATCACGTTCAGCAAGGCTATGGCGGCCAAGATTGTCGGGGGCGAATACAGACTTGAAAAACTCGTCAGCGAGGGCAAGATAAGAGTGGAGAAGCCTACAGCCAAACAGAACGGCAAATGGTTCTGTGACGGTGGCGACGTGATAATCCACCTTAAATTCTAACGGAGTGCGGCCGCCGTAGAGCCATCGAGCCAAAGAGCCGCACCCTCTCTCTTTTAGCAAATTGACATCATGGAAGTACATTACGGCGGGCGTGCGTTCCACGTCACATGGTAAACGCCGTGAATGGTGAGGGAGCTTCCGTCCCAAGAACAGAAAGAAGATGAGGCTCGCATGAGCCAAGAGAAGAAATCATAGCCGGGTTGTCCGTTCGGTCCCGTAAGAAGGTACGCGCCCATGCCGCTGAGTTAATAGCATGGTGAGGCTATATGGTACGCGCCAAGAGCAGAAACAGGCGTACACCGTCAAAAGCGGTAAATGAACTGAAAGAACTTTTGAGTTCCCCAATCAATACGGAAGCCTCGTAGCTCAATGGTCGAGCAGTGTGCCCACATAATTAAGGGCATGCCGATGGCGGTTCGAGTCCGCCCGAGGTTACAACATGGCCGAAGCAAAGTGTCACCATATAGCGGCGGTGGCTGGTGAAATAACAATCAGACGCCTCGCTTCGGCTTTTCCTATGAACTATTTTAATTTTCACAATATGGATACATTATCAAAACGACAGCATTGCGTGATTGGCATTCTGTTCGTTCTCGGATTTCTTGCCGTGGCAAGAGCATTTGGCGCAGCCGAAACGCCACTCAACAATACGGAGTGGATTAAACAAACATTCCTTTCACTCGTGGTAGGGGCTGCTTGCTTTTACGCCGTTTACAGCCTCACAAAAAAGTGGGAGCGGAAAAATAAAAACATAAAACATAATATATATGAATAGTCAAGCAATAATATATGGATTATCTAATGATGCGTATCATCATTCACCGCCTTACTCGGAATATCTGTCAAGCAGCCAGCTAAAGCAGTACTTGAAATCTCCGAAAGCGTACAAGTTTGCCCTTGACAATCCCGTAGATGAGAAATCCGATGCACTGCGCTTCGGCTCGCTGTTCCACGACTTGATGGCGAGTTATGCAGCCCACTACGACGATGAGTTTGCTGCCATAAAGCAATGGGAGCAGGGTATGGCTATCTTTGAGCCGCCTGTCAACAAATCTACGAATAAGCCTTACGGAGCGACATCTAATCCGTACAAAGAGGCTTATGCTGCATTTTTGCAAGCCAATGAAGGCAAGCTGATAGTAAGCCGCGATGAAGCTGACCTTGCATACAATATGGCGAACAGCTTACTGCGTGACAGCGGAGCGACCTCCTTGCAAGTCCGCAAGTTGCTCAAATGGGCGAAAGCCACCGAGGTAAGCTACTTCTACGAGACCGAGGACGGCATAAAGCTGAAAGTCAGACCCGACCTGCTGACAAACGGCAAGATAGTGGATTGGAAAACTTGCTCGCTTGATTCGCTCGACGAAGACAGCATAGCAAGGCAGATAATCAAGTACCGCTACGATGTGAGCCTTTCGATGTATCAGTGGGTATTGCACGAAATCGAGGGCAAATGGTTCACTCCGATTCTCGTTTTCGTTCAGAAAACCGCTCCGTATGACTGCATCATGTGTGATATTTCAGAGTGGTGCTACTCCTACGACCCCGACGAGGATTTTGTAAAGCCCGGTGTCGGCGCGATGGAGTTCCGAAAATTGCTTGACCTGCATACCGAGTGTATCAAAAACAACGAATGGCCGGGAGCTGAAAGTTCAATCGAAGCAGACGGCAATACACGCATAATGAAGCCCGCCGTACCTTATTGGCTCGGACTGAAATACTTTGAAGAATTTTAATCAACTAAACAATAATCAACAATGGAAGAAATTCAAGGCTATCAAGTATTGGAGGTGGCCACTCCAAATCCGGCGCAACTCGTTCAGTCACTCGACAGAGCGGAACGCGCAAACATCGACATTCAGGTAAGCACGGCAAAGCAATATCCGCGCTCCATAAGCAGATGTGTAAACAATGCCATAGCAATCGCTACTATGGATAAAGAAACGGCGCAGTCATGTTGCTATGCGCTTCCTCGCGGCGGCAAACCAATCACCGGGCCGTCCGTCCACCTCGCCAAAATTGTTGCGCAGCAGTACGGCAACCTCCGCACCGAAGCAAAGGTCGTGGAGATAACCGACAAGCAGATTGTATCTCGCGGAATTGCGTGGGACTTGGAAAACAACAACGCATACGCCGTAGAGGTGCGCCGCTCAATCGTCGGCAAAAACGGTAATCGCTTTTCCGATGATATGATTACCGTTACGGGCAACGCCGCCAACTCGATAGCGTTTCGTAATGCCGTGTTCGGAGTTGTGCCGAAGTCAATCACCGACAAGGCGTATAAAGCAGCACAGCACCTTATCACGGGTGACCTCTCCGACGAGGAAAAACTTATCAAACGCCGTGACGGTGCGATAAAGCACTTCACCGACACCTACGGCATATCCGAGGAAGAAGTAATCAAGCTCTGCGGCAAGCACACCGTCAATCAGATTCAGGCAGATGAAATCGCCCTGTTGTTAGGCTTCGCTCAGTCGCTCAAAGACGGCGACACCACGGTAGAGGAGCTTATGGCACCATTCCGCAAAGGTAAAGCCAAGACAAAGGGTGCATCCGCAAAGGCATTTGATGAAGATGCGGTTGAAGATGCAGAAGCCGTGGATATTGAGACCGGCGAAGTAAAAGACGGGCTTTTCAACGAGTAAGCTATGGCAAACGAGACCAAAAACAACTTCAACAAGAAAGTACAGATGCACTTGGCTTGCTCGGAAGATGACTTCCGCCCCGAAACGCAGTGCATCTTTTTCAACAATGGATTTGCATACGCGACTGATACCCACATTCTCGTAAGAAACCGTATCTCGGAAATATCGGGACTAAACGAGAGCGAGATTGAGGCGCTTAACGGCAAGCTGCTGACCGGTTGGCACTCGGGAAAATACCGATTGACAACGCGCTTGAAGTGATTGCGATACCGCTCCTCGCTGATGTAATCATCGACTTGGTGGCGGGTGTGGACTCGACATTGCGTAAACACGGCGTGCAGGAAACGGTGTTCGGCATCTATACCGCACGGATACGTCAGGCGTCTATGGCTATGGTGGATACACTCGCGGTAAGCGAGGAGGGGCTTCCAAAACTGCTGGAGGTAGATGACACGCTTGTAGATGCCGTCAAAAAGAAACTTATGTCGTATGTAAAACGGCGCCTGAAAATAAAACCGTGAAATGGAACTGTCAGTCGACGAACGCCTTGCCTACGAGGCAGTAAAAGAGATACAGGATATAAAGAACGGCAACGGCCAGCGACCCGATTTCGCGGTATTGTTTGAGGTGTATAATTATCTGCGTCCTGAATTATCGGAAGGATTTGAGGGGAAAATACTTCAGGCACTACGGTTGCTCTATCGCAAAGGCATAATCGAATTTCACAAGACGGTCAACGGCGTGCCGATGTTCGGAATTATAAACACTAAATTATAAATAGAATGACATTAACTTTAATTGGCCACACAATTTTACTCGTGGCATTAGTGATTGCTGTAATACGCAATCGTCAACTGACAAAAGCGTTAAATCGGGCTTGTGGAACCATGGAGCTGCAAAATGGTTTAATCGCGGAACTGAGAGCATTCAAATCTGAATGCGAGGATTCGATTTTTGCAGACGCCACAATCGAGATACGATGCTGTGGACCCTCATATTTTGCTGTATGTCGTAAGATGCTTGATACAACAATTGACATAAAGCGCATTTACTACAATCCGGACGACCCCGACGACATCATTTATAAACATAATTGCGCCGAGGAAGTCGCCGATAAGCTCAACGAGAGGCCATGAACGATTACATACGGTTACCGAGGTCGGCTCTTGGCGACGAGTTGTGGCGAAATAAAGATTTCGGTTGTTTGCTATGGTATTTGCTTTCCAAAACAGACGAAAGGGGAGTGGCGACATTTACCGCTGCTGAAATTGAACTGTGTTTTGGTATATCAAGACAGCGGTTGCGCACCATGCTCGGCAAAATGCGAAGAAACGGGTTAGCAACCAACATCCAACCAACATCCAACCAACAAGCAACCAGCATCACATTTGATTTTCAATGTATTACCACTATTGAGCAACCAGCATCCAACCAACAAACAACCAGCATCCAACCAACAAAGGCAAGTAGAAAACTAACAAAATTCATCCCTCCTACCGACGAAGAAGTCGCCGCTTACGTCGCCGAGAAAGGCTATCACTTCAATCCCGCGCAATTCGTCCCACACTACCAAAGCAAAGGATGGAAAGTCGGGAATCAGCCAATGAAAGATTGGCGTGCCGCTTGCCGGACGTGGGAAATGAGATGGAAAGAGAAACATGGAGAACGATTCTATTACGAAATACAACCAATCGCAATACAGCGTGGCACTTTCGTCACCCAAACAGACCGCTATTCAGAGCTGGAGAGAGCAGCCGGAGCAATACTACGCAACGCTCCCTACTACGACCCCGCGAAAAATGATTGAGGCCGATACTCCGACATTGTGGGATATACGGCAACGGCTTGGACACCCTGCCGCCGTCGCCATACTTGTCAATGCTTTTATTCACGCTGCCAAACTTGTCAATCTCGACAAAAATCTCACAATAGAGCAAATAGGCGAGGCGGCGAACGATACACTTGAGAGTCATGGCTATCTCAAGGTCGAGGAAGTGAAGTTTTTGCTCAAACGCGCGTTGCGTACACAAAATGTCTATGGACGTCTCGACTACAACGTGCTCATGAATTGGGTAGAGCAATACGATGCCGAGCGCACCGAGCAAGCAATAGACATATCGCACAATGAGGAGGTTGAAGCACAGCGGCGAGTATCCGATAATCCCGAGGGAAAGGATTTCAAGACGTATCTTGCCGAGCTTAAGGAGCGGGCTAAAACGGATAAATCTGCCGCCGAATTGCTTGCAAATTACGAGGCAATCCAATCCGTTCCGACCATTGGGACTACTCGTAAAAATGACGACCACAAATTTAAACTTTTTAAATACAACTATTTATTGGGAAAGAAAAGAAATGAGACGTAAACGGAATTTAATACAAGCCGCCCCGCCGCAGGCTCATCTGCTACGATTTACCGAGCACGAAGAACGTTGTATCCGGATGGCTATGGTGAAATCAAGGCTGTTTTTTATGCATTACGGTAAAAACTATCAATCCGGCACGGCTGACAGGCCACAATTCAACCAAGAAATTATAGACAATAACAAAGAATACGACAATGGCAAAGAAAATTCAGACAAAAAGCCAACCGAAAAGCAAGCCGTTGGCTAAAACGAAAGTCAGGACAATCGCCCATATCCGATTCAATTCAAAGGGACAGCAACGCAGGAAAGGATTCTGACATGGGAGTAATTGATATTCTCAGGAGGGTGACTGCGACAGTAAAGGTGTTTCCATTCATATATACTTTTGGAATACTATTGTATTGGCTCATAGCTCCAGCGCTGAGCGAAACGGCATTGACGGTGATAGACGAAGTGGTTTACATGTCAGCCATTGTGGTGCTGTTGTTAATCCGGCTGTCGTATTGCGTCAAGTTGTGTATATGGCATAGGTTACAGTGTATGCTTCCTTTACTGCCACAAGTGGCCGCGTTTGTCGACGAACACATCTATGAGTTCGGCATTTATACGGCCACAATAAATTACATAGTAACACTAAGCATATTCGCCCTTTCGCTCGTCAATGCCTACAAGGTATTTATCAGACCGACGACCGAGCCGCAATAACAAACTTTCAAATATGCTCAATGAGGCTGTAATTAACAGAATTATAAACCAAGTAAAAAAATCAATATGAATACAAATTTTGAAACCATCAAATCCGAAATCTTGCGTAGAGCCAAAGAAGCTCATGCATGTACCGAACAATTTTCACGTGCTTACAAGTCTGAAAACATGGCTCAGTTGTGCACTGTGATAAAAGATAATTTCTGGTGGGCGTGTAACAATAAAGTTCTCACCGTCGACCTACTGGAGCAGTATAAAATCGAATTTGCCGAACATGAAATCTACGTCAATGTATCCGTGGAGCGTGGTTTTATGCTATGTGACAGCGCTACGGTGAAAGCATACGGCAGCGCTACGGTGGAAGCATACGGCAGCGCTACGGTGAAAGCATACGACAGCGCTACGGTGGAAGCATGGGACAACGCCTATTGTACCTCATATTCGACCATTGAATGCAAACTCTCAGACAATGCCATTTATCGAGTAAGGTCAAGCAATATCGTATACTACGCTTCTGATGATATTAAATTTGAGAAACAATGACAACTACAATATCAACAACAAAAGAGCAGTCCGACCGCCTAATTGCATGCGGAGTGCCAATAGATACGGCTGATATGGTATGGTCTCACTTTGAGTCAGACGGAGAAAAATACGAGCAACTGGGCGTTATGGATGAATCTGCCTACGAGGTTGCATCACTTAATCCGACCCCTGCGTGGAGTCTCGGCCGTCTGTTCGACATATTACCGAAACACCTCGACAGCTTACCAACGACGAAATGGTATCCGCCATTTATAGACGAATACGATGAAATAGAGGCAGTCGAAATGGATACGCCAAGCGTGCTTGATGGAGATGTCAAGTTGAGTTTCTGTGGTAAGACATGGGCCGTCGACTACGATTGGGACGGTTTCATGGGGTATATACCACAATCAGAGAACCCCATAGAGGCGGTAGTGCTCGCCATAGAGCTGCTTCATGCGAATGGGTATAAGTTTAACGAAATAAAATAATCAACATGAACAGGAAGATTAAATTCAGAGGTAAACGCCTCGACAATGGCGAGTGGGTTTATGGCTCTCTTGACTTGACAGACAACAGGTCGACAATATCATGGGACACCGTCGACAACGATGGAGATGAAACCGATTGGTTTGCAGATGTCGACCCCGACACAATCGGTCAGTTCACTGGTTTACTCGACTGCAACGGCAAAGAAATTTATGAGGACGACACAGTAAATCTCTACTCAAATTACCGGGGTAAGAAAAAATGCAAGACGCCCAAAATGGAGCAAGCCATGATAATTTGGTCTCTTTGCGGACTGCGTATCAAAATCAAAGACTATCCCGATGCGCCATGGAATCACAAACTCATACAGAACCGTATGCAAATCGAGGTGACAGGCAATATACACGATAATCCCGAACGCTGAAAGGAGGATTAAAAATGCTGATACGACTCACGACGCCCAAGGCTTTCGACCGGCTGATTGAATACCTTGAAAAGGAACGGCATCTTGAATGGCCGGAACTTCATACCACGGAGGCCTACCGCGATTGGTTTATACGCGAGACCAAAAAGGCGATGAGAACTGATACGGTTTTCCTCAATGTAGATTGGAGATACGATGCGGACAGGGGGCGCCTCGTGTGCAGAGTCGGACGCATGCTGTTAAGCGAGATAACCACCGACGAGGACTATCTAAAAGACAACGAGAATGGAAACAACTGATTACTGTGATTACGAGCTTGCAAAGAAGCTCAACGCGTGCGGATTCGATGAGCCGTGCGACCACTACTATACCCATGAGGATGCACCCGACGGCGCAGTATGGCTCACGGGCGACCCTCGTACCCCGAGGAACTACAACGGACAGCAAGATGGTTGTCCCTTTGCGAAGCCGATATGCTCCGCTCCGACTTCATGGCAAGCCCACAAGTGGCTGAGAGAGAAAAAGGGCATTGCCATCAACGTCATCGCACACGACGGCGGCAAATACAGCCATGAACATGTTGTCTACTTGCCTAACTATGACGAGTCGGCAACGCGATGGGGAATTTGGCATATCAACCATACTCCACTTTTTGACACCTACGAGGAAGCATTGTCCGACGGCATTGCCGAAATACTCGGATTGCTTGTCGGAAAGGAGAGCGAAAAAGTCATAACAAAAAACGAATAACCATGGATATAAATCTCAAAGGATTCAAAGAGAATTGCTGCGACTAATTAATGGGCGGCCTCGCAATCCACAATGGTCGTAGAATGACGGAACAGGAAACCCGCATGGCGGTCAACTATGGCATTGAACAGGGATATGATACAGCTTCACAAATCCCAAAGGAAGTTTTGGATGCTATATGCGACCCTCGTAATTATGACTACGAAAAGTACGATGATACTCCGGACTTCTTCACCCTCGAAACCCTACGACCCATCCTCCGAGAGATACAGGGTTGGCACGACACAATCGACATGACAGCCGACGAGCTGATACAAGCAATCGAAGATAAGTATAACGAGTAACCAAACAACGAAATATTTTATGAGAAAGAGTATGAAACAGAAGAAAGTAACGGTAATCATATCATACGATTATGACAATGGTTGCACGGTGAGCAATGAGAGAGTTGCCGAAAGGATAAGGCGTGACCTTGTAAAAGGTAGCGACCCTCGACATGAAAAGATTGAGTCTGTAACCGTGGAGGATGTATTATGAACGATGACCAGATAACCGCCCTCGCCCGCGAGTATGCGGAGTTTACTGACCTATCTCCAGTTGACAAGAAAAATGTCAGCGCGATATGTGAAAACTTCCTTAAATACGCGCTCCGCCGCTACTGCATTGTGGAGAAAAGCAGGGTCACTGACTTATGCCGCCTGACCTTGGAGCATGAAGACAGCGTAGACTATGGACTGATAGACGGCTTAACCGATATTGTATGTGATATTTTCAGTGAACAGTACCACCAAGTCGCAGATGGATTGGATAACCCCGAGATCGCAAAGGAGGTGGAGGAATGACAAAAGCTGACTTCAAGCGGGCATTGGAAATAGAAAATGAATTATCCCAGCTCCGACCTCTGCAAAGAGAAATCGAAAAGAATACGCCCTATAATCTCTATTTCGGTACAGCGCTCTGCGTCCATGACGGAGTGTGTAACGTCGCACGGGATTATGTCTACAACCGAATCAAAGAACTGAATAAAGAATTTGACGAATTATGATAACCGAAACAATCTACACCCCTGCCGACCTGCACTACGGCAAATGCGAATGGTGCGGAGAAGAGTCAGACGAAATCGTCACCACTGAGGACGGCGAGAAATGCATTGACTGCATTGAAGAAGAAAAGTTTTATCAAGAAACAATGAGAGGAATATGAAATCAATAGAACTAATCAACCTCACTCTCAATGAAATCCGCCGTTCAGCTCAGATGATAGCTGATGCGGAAGCCGACTATCGCAACCTTATCTTCAATATGGAGAAAGAGGGCTTCGACGCGGAACGAATAAAGTTCAACAAGAAATCCGCCGACAGTTTACACGAGGATTTGGAGCGTTGCCGTATCGCTTTGCGTGATGTCCTTGAGGATATAGCCGAGCGTCAGAACAACCGCGATATGGTTACGGGAGTTGACGCGGCTATCGGAGTGGTTGCCTACGATCTCATTTATGAACGCAAAACGGATAAGGATTATGAATAACCAAGACTACGAACAGAAGAAGAAAAAGTGCTGGGAAGAATATTTGGCATTCAATGATGAAGAATATTCAAAATCCGCGTTCTCCTACGCTTTCGACCGCGCCTACGCTTTAGGCAAGCAGGAGAAGGACGTGGATGAAACCGTAATTAGAGGATGGGTAGCGAGAGATAAGAGAGATAATGCGTTGCTTCTTCACGCAGGAGAACCGTATCGGACATGGAGCGGATACCAAATGGATGCTAAACAAGATGTATGGGAAAGTGATTTCGCATCATTCCTGCCACTTGATAGCAAGTTATTCCCCGACCTCACATGGGAATCAGACCCAATCGAAGTAGAACTGATAATCAAAAGAAAGAACAATGGAAACATTCAATAACATAACCCTACATCTCGGGGATTGTATGAAAGTTTTGAGCCAGCTTCCGGATAAGAGTTTCGATTTGGCGATTGTCGACCCTCCATATTTCAGTGGTCCGGAACGTCGACAGTTTTATGGCAATAAGGTTTCTTCAATTGGAGTCTCGAGAATATATGCAAAATCCGAAAAATGGCAAGTTCCGTCTTCCGAATATTTTGACGAACTGCGCCGCGTCGCAAGAAATTATATCGTGTGGGGATGTAATTATTTCGATTACGTTTTTGCACATGGCCGCATTGTCTGGGATAAATGTAACGGCGCCTCGTCATTTTCTGATTGCGAAATAGCCGCCACAAATCTTATAGAGTCTGTACGACTGTTCCCGTTCATGTGGAACGGTATGCTGCAGGGTAAAAGTATTGCGGATGGTCGCACTATGCAAGGTAATAAAGCTCTCAACGAAAAGCGCATACATCCCACGCAAAAGCCGGTGGCTCTCTATGCATGGCTACTTACAAAATTTGCACAGCCGGGATGGAAAATCCTTGACACACATCTTGGCTCCGGGAGTATTGCAATTGCTTGCGAAGCATTAAATTTCCCACTACTTGGAATTGAGTTGGACCGCCATTACTATGATGCCGCAAAGAACCGTCTACAAACTTATCAGAATACACCAACATTATTTTAAACTCAACAAAATGGATAAGACAACACAAGACCTCGCATGGTCAGTCCTCCCGAAAGAGTTCAAGGAGGAAGTAAAGAAATCATATCGCTACTATAGCTGCATGGCTAAAGACCAATACGACTGTGGCATAGTGGATTGTATTGAAACGATTTTCGGCAAGCACAACCTTACATCTGACACGGAGGAAGAGGAGATGCTGACGTGCGAAAGAGGCAAAGTGCAGCAACTGTATAATGAAGCAACGGAAATCATACATAAAAACTCAAAGAAGGAAGGTGATTTATTTTTTCAAATGGTAGGTATGTCGAGCTTGCTTCTTTCTCTTTTCGGCTCCAAGTGTCTGCCGGATAATGTTGACAGTTTAAAGCCTAAACCAGCCGAGCCGAAGTTCAAGGTGGGCGACATTGTACGCTTCAAATATGGCTGCACACCATACCGTATTGACGGTTTTAAGATGTTGGACGGTACGATGTTGTACCAAGTCGGTGAGGTTTGGGCAGCAGCCTCCGACCTCGAACCCTACACCGAGCCAGCCGAGCCGACTTGTACACGGACTTGTACAGATGATTGTCCAAGTCAGCATAAAATTCCATGTGTCAATTTATCGCAAGAAACCGCAAATTGCGATAAATGCAACGGCCTCAGGCTGCATATCGCGGCGATGGCGATGCAGGGATTGTTGGCGTCTCCGGTGGACGCTAATATGCAGAGCAAATCAGTGGATTATATCGTCAAGGCTTCTTTTGAATATGCCGACGCCCTCATCGCCGAGGCAGAGAAAGGAGGTGCGGTTGGAAACTCTTGACAATAATCCAATATGGGAGCGTTGTATATTTTGCCATCGAATTTTCATGGCACCTCCTCAATGTAGGAGACAAGACCCGAAGCGAGATTCAATAGGCGGATGGAGCTACCCCGACTGTAAATTAGTATTTGGCAAGAAGTGTACTCATTTTACCGCTTCTCGCCCGAACTCACCGATAAACTGAAAGGAGAATGAACCATAGATTTGATTACAACTGGACGCTCAAAGATGCGCACTTTACGAAAGACAAGGGCAAAGTTTTCTCATGCTTCTCTTGTGGTGGAGGTTCCACTATGGGTTATAAGCTGGCGGGATTCGATGTGATTGGATGCAATGAGATTGACGGACGTATGATGTCAATATATAAAGCAAATCACAACCCTCGCTTTGCTTTTCTTGAACCCATACAAGAGTTTAAGCAACGAGAGGATTTGCCAGATGAATTATAAACCTTGATATTCTTGATGGCTCACCACCTTGCTCTACATTCTCTATGGCAGGAAGCCGTGAAAGCGCATGGGGAAAAGAAAAACGATTTAGAGAGGGGCAGACAAAGCAAGTGCTTGACACTCTCTTTTTCGATTTTATAGACTTGGCAAAAAAACTCCAGCCTAAAATCGTTATTGCAGAGAACGTAAAAGGGCTACTCCTCGGGGAGGCTAAAAAATATGTTCAGCGCATTTATTCCGAATTTGATAGAGCCGGATATGCCTGTCAGCATTTTCTTCTTAATGCACAATACATGGGCGTACCACAACGCCGTGAGCGAGTGTTTTTCATATGTTTGCGTAAAGACCTTAAAGATAGAGTCCCTGTTACACATACGTTGTTTGATACGTTACCATTGCTTCGACTTGATTTTAATGAACCTCCAATATTGTTTGGAGAGATAGCAGATTATAAAGGAAGGGAAATCACTGCTCCTAAAACAAGGTTGCTATGGGATAATCATATAGAAACAGACCGTCTGTTGAGTGATGTCGCCATTCGTTTATTTAATAAAAAAACTCACTTCAATTTTGTATTTTTTGATGAGAACGAAGTCGCTCCAACTTTGACAACATCTGGGCATGATAACCTTATTTTGAAAAGTAGCCCTTCATTCCTAAGTAGAAATGAGATTCTAAGGTTGTCATCGTTTCCTATTGATTTCAACGCAACAGACAAACAAATCGGCTATCTTGCAGGTATGTCTGTACCGCCCGTTATGATGGCTCAAATTGCCGTACAATTATATGAGCAATGGTTAATACAGTTATAAGCAGAAGCCGCAAGTATCCCTGCGGCTCCCACACAGATATGCGCCTGCCCGGAAGGGCGGGCGTTTTTTGTTTATAGCCGCTCCCTATCCAACGCCTCATGCAGTCCCGCCGGATTTAACCCGAAGCACCGCACGAATCGGTCAAGTGCCTTGCGCCTGTCTTGCGGGATAAGGGCGTAGAGCGAGTTGAGCGGAGTGTTGCTCTCCAGTGCCTTGCGGACGGTTGAGCCTTTCATGCCGTTGGCACGGCGTAGTCTTCTGCTTTGTGACATAGTTGTGGTTTTAGTGCTTACGGCAATGTTCGCAGAGCAAATCCTTAGCTATCTCCCAAGTTGCATCCACGATGTCATCACCTATATATTGTATTTCTTCTCCATACGGGTCAATGCCGAATGTCTGTGTTATATGGGTCTGCAAATGTCCTGTCTCATGTTTATATGATTGCTGAAACTCCTTTGCGCTCGATGTCTTGGCGAACACTATCACCGTTTCTCGTGTGTCGCTGTTGGAGTACGTCAGTCCAGTGTCGATCTTGCCTGATGTGAGATTCTTATATGCTCCCTCTAAATGCTCACCGTGACAGCCTATGCCGACAAGAGCGTCAAGTATCTCATCGGCGTTGGGCTTTGTTACGACATAATAGGCATAGACATGCCAAGCGTATTTGTTTAATGTAAATTTTTGTCTTATCATTTTGATAATCAATTAAATTTAGTATCTTTGTATTCGGAAACGGATAGTTGGGGAGTAGCTACCCCGATGAAAGGCGAAGCTAAGACGCTTTCCGTTTCTTTCTTTTCTTAGCGCAACTTAATTCTTAGCAAAATGAATCCCAAAAACAAACTTACCACCGAACAGTTTGTCGCCAAAGCTAAGGCTATACATGGCGATAAATTCGATTACTCCAAAACGACTTATGTTAATGGTGAAACAAAGGTTCGTATCGTATGCCCTATACATGGCGAATCTTTGATACTCCCTCGACAACATCTTATAGGCTTTGGTTGCCGTAAATGCGGCTATGATGCGAGAAAGAAAAAGCAACCCAATTCCACGGAGTCATTTGTAGAGGCTGCGAAAGCTGTTTATGGTGATAAATATGATTATTCAAAAACTTTCTATATTGGGCGAAAAAAGAAGGTCTCATTCATTTGCCCTGAACATGGCGAGGTTTCTGTCATAGCGAGCAATCACCTACGAGGGCATGGATGTCCTAAATGCGGGATAGCCCGACGCGCAAAGCTCAATCTATCTACGACAGAGTCCTTTGTTAAAAGAGCCACAGAGGTTCACCACGGGAAATATGATTACTCTAAGTCTATTTACAAAGGGTTAAAGGATAAAATATACATAATTTGCCCCGAACACGGAGGTTTTTGGCAAAATGCGGGGAATCACTTAAACGGAGTGGAGTGCCCTCGATGTGGTTATTTAAGAACGAAAAACAAGGTAAACGGATTGGGAGTAAATGATGTTGATTATATCGCCAAATCTAAATGCTATCGCAAGTGGAAGTCGATATTAGAGCGTACCTCTCCATCGTATAGGCATAAAGCCTACGAGAATGTTAGCATCTGTGAAGAATGGCTCATATTCTCCAATTTCAAACAATGGTTTGACGAAAATTATGTGGAGGGGTTCGCTATTGACAAAGATTTATTATCCCCATCTGATAATAAAATTTATTCACCGCAGACCTGTTGTTTTCTCCCTCGCATTATCAACAATGCCATAAAAGAATATCCCACGGATAAACCGATTGGAATAAGGCCGAGTGGTTACGGTCGTTATCGAGTTAAATTGTCTGCATATACAAAACAAACCATAGTCGGTTACTACGATTCATTTGAGGAAGCCCAACTTGCCTACAAGTCGGCTAAGAAACAATACGTCAATGAGCTTGCTGAAAAATATTTCAAAGAGGGCAAAATAAGCGAAAGAGTATATAATGCCCTTTTGAAATTCAAGGTTACGGATTAGAGCCAATCATCCCAATCTGCGCCTATGCCTTTTGCGTCAAGGTCAACGAGATAATGACGGAAAGCGTTGCCTCCTTTAAGGTCGGGGTCTCCAATCATATCGGCGACATACTGACACAATCCTTTCTCGTCAACGATGCTTGACTTATAGAGGTCTGCTTTGGCTTGGTGAAAGTAATAGCAGAAGTCATAGCCGACATTATCCTCAATTTTTATGCCGTATTTCTGCAAAAGTTCTTCAATCTGCTCCTTTGGGGTATATTCCAATCGTTCCAGCTTGCCCGTAGCAGGGTTAAGACGGCGCATCCCTTTTACGGCACATTCAAGCGATTTTTTACAGAAGTGATAGCCATACGAGCGTAGGTAGCTGCGCATGGATTCGGGAAGTTTTAATTCGTAGTTATCTAATGGTGTTGCCATATTGTTTTCAATTTTGGGATAAAGGGGCAACCTATCAAGAATGTTGACAAGTTGCCCCACGGTTGATTATCGGCGCACGTAACGCCCGGTGGTTGCAGAGCGACCTCTGCGCTCGCCCATATAAGGAGGCCAATCCTCCCAACGGTCACGAGGGTAACGCTCACCCATGCGGTCATAATCCTCATGGTGCATATCTTCGTCGCGCATACCGTAGCGACCATAGCCGCGTTCACCCATGCGGTCGTAGCCGTCACCATCGTGACGGTAGTCCATGTGTCCGGCACTCTCGCGCATCTCTTCGATACACTCCATAGCCTTGCCTCCGTAGTGGAGCATCTTGCCGATAGTGTCCGCAAGATGCGTTACCTTGTCCTCGGTGATTTCAATTACATACATGACTTACTTGTTTTTAGAAGATTTGTTTGAGTCGCCGTCGAGCTTGTCCATCAGACGTGCCATCATGCTTTCAAGGTTGGAATTGGTCTGAGCCAACTGCGCCACTTGGTTTTTCAGCGTGGCGATTTCCTGCTCCTGTCGCTGTTTTTCGGCAAATTCTGGGTTGAGCTGCATAAGAATCTCGTCGTACTTGACGATTTTCTGACGCTCCTCATCTACGCGGTTGATTATGCCGACAGACTCGTTTTTAAGATTTCCGATTTCCGCGTTCATCGCATCGCGGTTTACGGTCACGAATACATTGCCCGTACCGAAGTCCGCACTTTCCTTATTGGCTGGGAGCTGCTGGAACTGACGCTGCGCACCGTTCACGTTGGCAAAAATATCCACCACTTGCTCCTGCGGCTGACCGTATTGAGGCACGGTCGGGAACTTTACCATCGGCTGTGTCACCTGTGTGATTGAGCCGACCTCGAGGCGCGGAACTGTCTCCTTGTAAAGAATATAGATTGTCTGATTTACTCTTGCTGACTGAAACATATCTGTGTTGTTAATGATTAAAATGTGAGGGGAATTTCACCCCTCACGGTTTTTTCACTCGTTTGCTGCCGCTGCCGCCGTAGCCGGGAAGAAGTTAACGACTTGGAACGTGCCCTCGCACTTGTCAAAGCGCACAAGCAGCCAGTTCCCGTTAACCACGTTGTTGGAAGTCATCGGATTGCCGACACCATCCACAAGTGGAGTCCCGGTTGAGCCTTCCGGTGGATTCGCCGAAGTCTGAATGGACACTGTGAAAGCCGCCGACCCTGCGCCCGCAGAGGGAATCTGCGAGATGCGAAGCAATATTAACCCATCATTGCATAGCTGTCTGAAACGCCAAGGGCAAACGGTATAGGTGACGATTGACCCTGTGGTCGTAACCGCAATGGTGCGGAGTTCGGGGATGCCGGTGCGATTTACCCGTTTAATGGGGTACTGTCGCGAAAGCATCTGATTCGTCCATTGTGATTTTGGTAAATACCATGGATTCATAGCTTGTTGTATTTATGGATTAATGATTAGCAGCCACACCCGTTGTTACCAGCATACGGATAACCATAGGGATAGCCGTCACTCAGACCGCCCTGACAACCGAAGGGGTTGCAGGTAAGGTATGCAGGAACGGGGCACGGGCGGATTTGGTTGACGATATTCTGAGTCTGAGTCTGCTGGGAAGCCGAGAGCTGGAACGCCTGCACTTGGTCGCGGAGATTCTGAATGGTGGTCTGCATCTCGCGCTTTTCTAGCTCGCAGAACTTGTCGTTGATTACCTGAGTCTGCTCCGCGATAGCCTGTTTGAGCTGGCAGGTCTGGTCTGCGAAAGCGTAGTTGGTAGCGGCGAAGCCACGCTCAACCGAGCTGTTCACGAAGTTGATTGCACCCTGCAACGTGTTGGTCTGATTGACCGTCGCAAGCTGGTTCTCGAAACCCTGAGTGGTGATCGCGTTGCGGATGTCGCAGCAGCACGAAGCAAGCTGTGAAGCGAGGGTGCTGTTGCCAGCCTGTATCGCATTGATAATCTGCTGACCGCTCATGCCCACCTGATTGCCGATGCTGCACAGCTGGGTCGAGAGATTCTGAATTGCACCCATGAGCGCGTTTTGGTCGCAATGCACGGTTGATGCAAGCTGAGAGATTGCGGTACCGTTGCCCTGGATTGCAGACATGAGGAGTTCACGACCTGCGTCGTTGTTCACGAGATTACCGAGGTCTGCGAGACCCTGAGCTGAGCCACGACCGCCGAAACCGCCGCCGAAACCGTTACCGAAACCGCCCCAGCCGAAGATGAGAAGAATGATAATCCACCATGCGGAATTTCCGAAACCATCACCGTAGCCGCTGCCTCTGTTGTTCATCATCGCGGCGACCATGTTTGGATCAAGTCCACGGTTCTGACAGAGTGAGGCGATAAGAGGTGCCATACTGCCTCCGCCTATGCCGGAATCTCCGAGCGAAAAAATCTTGGTATCTGACATTTTGAAATAAATTTGCGTTGCGGAGCAATATCACTCCGTAACGCAAATTTCGTCATACCTCTCAGTTGTGGCAATTCTGCAACAATTAAGACGTAAATTTCTGTTATATAGTGTGCTATATGTTGCGCGCTGTCATTTGGAATGCCAAGATTTTGGAATATGTTTTATAAATTCCATGAGGTTGTAATACACTCTCCTTTTTGGCTTGCCGACATTATTTCTCGCAATGATATTTCTGACATTTGATGTAGATTGTCCGTAGTGTCCGGCTATGTCGTCGACGGTGGCGTCAATATGCATGGTATTTTCGAGAGTGGTGTATAAACTCCGCAATTCTTCGGGTGTGCAACGGTCATTCGCTACCTGATAACGGAGATAATCAAGGATGTCTAAAATAATTCGTTTAATCATTGTCCGACTTTTTTTGCGGTCATTTTGCTTTCTTTTATTTCCTCCATGACGATACGTTGTGCTTCTTCGGGAGAGATATGCTTCTTCGGGGTTACGCCAAATCCTATGCGCTTAAGATGTTCCGTAAGTTCTTCGTCGCTTGTCGCAGCAGTCAATGCAGATATAGTTTTCTCGCTTGGTTCTGCATAATCATAATCATAATAACCTTTATCCCACAACAGATAGTTGACCCAATTTTCGGTATCTAAAAACCAATATCGCAGCCACGACCATAAATTATAACTGCCATAAATAGCCTCTATCTTGTCATTGTCCGTTGCTTCTTGGAACAGGCTTCCTACCTGTTGTCCTCCTTTTCCGGCGTAGCGTCCTCCGCCGCTTGCGCCTCCGCCGCCCTCCATCTTTTCAGCGTCTCTCTTACGCCTTCGCCAATTGGTTTCATAGAGAGCGCGAGTTGATGCTTTGTATTTTCCCAATTGGCTAAAGAAAAACCCATCTCTTCATCGTTGAGGGCGGCGTTGTTGATTGTGGCTGTATGCTCCTCATACCGTAGCATCAAACAGCGCCATTTCAGTGCGAAAAGGAATGGAATATATAGGGCCTTGTTGCCCAATAGATAGTAGGCAGCTGTCTTGGCGTGGAGCGTATCGAGTTTGCGCTGTATCTTCTTGGCCTTGCGTAGTGGCATGGCTTCTTTCTGCTTGCCTGAGAGGGCGTACGCCTCAAGTTCAAGAGTATGTATTCGCATTCTTATCCATTTGCCTATTTGTTTTACAGTGTAAGTCTTTCCTGCGACAGTTATCACTCGCGGGAATCCATGCTTGATATGCTCCTTTGCCGCCACCATGCGGTCAAGTTCCTCATCGGTAAGCTCCTGCGGTTTTTCTTTATTCTCAATCATATCTGTGTATTAAGGGAAAGGGCGGCGGCAATGAAGCTACCGCCCTTTGATGTAAAGATTGTTATGCTTTATGCTCCGGAGTCAAAGGTGAGTTCGATTTTGTCAATGAGCATCATTGTGCCGAGCTTGCCTTCTACGTTGCAGTCCTGCGCCTTGACAACAGATTTAAGCACGAAGAGCTTGTTCTCCATGTTTGGACCGGTAAGGATTCGGGCTTTGGGGAGGAAAAGCGCTTTTTTCGCGGTGTCGTTCACAAGCGCGATGGGACGTGTGATAACGGGCATTTCCTCGGTGGTCGCTGTCGCTGTCGCGTTTGCGCCGAATGCACTTCCGGTGCCGAGCGATGTGATGTCCGCGCCTTTGAGAAATTCCTTGAACTTCGCCGAAGAGAAGTCCGCCATCTCGAAGTCAAAGCCGAATGTTCCCTTTGTCGGGTTAGACACGATGATGTCGCCCTGCTCGTCCAGCTCGTCCTCGAACGACGGGTCTTCGCCGTTCCATGTGGTCGAGCCTTGATACACCTGACCTACGTCGAAACCCTGTTTTGTGATGTCGCCAACTGTCTTGTTGGCGTAGTCCTCTACCTCGTCAAAGACTATCATGTAGCTTTGACCGTTAAATTCAGAGGTAGGTGTGGCTTTGGTAATTCCTGCCATGATTATATGGTTTTAATTGTTATTGATTCAAAAATTCATCTGTCGTATGCCACTCCACGTTGAGAATTGTGGTGGAGTAGCCCGTAGTGAGATTTGTTGTTGTCGGGGTAATCACGTTTGTGGGGTCGAAGCTGAACACGAAGCCCTGCGAGACCTTGCGATGAACGAGCGGAACTACCTGCGCCACAATCTGCTTGACGAGTTTCTTCTTCGCCCTGCCGTCCGTCTGCGCCTTGCACCATATCGTCAGCATAAGGTTGCCTTTGAAAAGTGCCGGGTCTTCCGTGAGCGACTGCGCTCCTCCGTTCCACTCCACGTCGATGAACTCGTCCGCGAGGTTCTTGTTTGGGCGTTCCTCATCGCCGTAAGCTCGTATCGTGTGGCTCTGCGTCGCCGAGGTCTGCACCGTCACCTTGCCGTCAAGCAAAGCGGCGAGTGCCACGTCCGGATTGAGGTCTGCGATTGTGTTCATAGCATCGTGGTTTGAGCGGTTACTTCTGCGTTCGGGATTGCTCTCAGACCTGCGAGAATGTCATTGACTGCCGTTCCACGTATGGTCTTGAAGAAGTCCTGCCCGCGTCCGAGAGGCGAGCCGTGCGTGTCTATGTGATAGGCGTAAGGCACTGCGGAGAATACCACAAACCACACTCCTTTGGCAAAGCGCGTGCTTGCCTCGGAGATAGCCTGCTGGAGAAAGGCAGAGCCGTCTATACCGTAGTGGTTCACTCCGTCAAAGCCGCTCTTGCCCTGCTTCTGCGCCCGTTTGGTGGGGATAAATGCCGAGATTGCTCCGTCGGCATACACCGCGCACCCCGTAGCGTCGTGAAGATTGGCTGTGTATTCGGGTATCAGTCCGCTGTCAATCAGTTGCACCACTTCCTGCGCTTTCTGTCTGAGTATAGACACAAGCTGCGGTTGCGCAACATTCTTGACAAACATCTTCATTCCCTCTTTAAGGACATTCAGATTTTGCCTCTGATAGCCTCTTACGCTTGGATTTGCCATACCTTATTTCTCCACGCTTTGCTTAATCTCAATCTCCGTCACATAGTCGCCCGTGAGGTCAAGTCCGAGGTCGTTGGCGAGTTTCACTACTCCCTCGCGCTTGCGTCCGAGTGCTGTTGTTACCGTGATATTGTCGTTCTCCAACACCATCACGGCCTTTGGCAGATAGACAACATCGTTGTGCGTGATAATCGAGAGGCTTGTCTGTCCTCCCGGCTGAAAGTCGCACACGCCGCTGTATATCTCCTCGCTCACGAGGTTGTCCCACTCGTCCGTCTCGCCCGTGCTTCGGGTGATTACACATTTGTCGGGGTAGCTCAAATCGCTCATCGCCAACCTCCTTTCGTGCGTAGATTCGTAGCGTCAAACATTCCTCCGCTGTCTGTCACTTCCTCATCAACCTCGGCACCAAGATCTCTGCGCAACTTGTCGCCAAGTGCACGGAAGGCTTCTCTGTCCTTAGTAGTCAAAGGATAACCGCCAATGGAGATTTGTCTGTTGCCACGTTTCTCGCTTTTCGTGCCGCCCGTGATTGCCGCCGACATCGAATAGTAGAGGGTAGAGAGGGCGTAGTTCAAGCCTTTCATGTATTCCTCGTCGCCGATATAGTCCTCCACCGTGTCGGTCAGTGCGACCACGCGTAAAGGTTCGGGACGCGCCTCAATCGGCGACAAAGCCGCCACTTCAAGCACATTCCCCTCTATCTGATTGCCGAGGCCGTGAAAATGCCCCCTAAGCCATTGCTCTACCGTCATAACTGCTTACACGTATGATTTGGTGTAGTAAGTTTTACTTTCCTGCACCGTTGTGTCGGTTGTCAGAACATAGCTGTCTCCCACCTTCTCGTAGTAGCCCTTTGTTTTGGGATTACCCGTAGGAGAAGTCACTGCGGTGTATTTCACCGTGACAGACTTGCCAATCAGGAAGCGGTGGAGCTTCTTAGGACGGTTAGGCACGGCAAGCACGGTCATTTCCGATTCCCAATACTCCGTTTTGGTCTCCGGGTTGTACCATGTCTCGATAAGTCCGCGACCCTCGAACATTCGCGAGTAGAAAGCCGAATTGTTGCCTCGCATTGGTGCCACGTTCTTGATTGTACCGATGTTGCCGGTAGGACGGAACAGAAGCACGTTCTCGTTAAACGGTTTCAGCAGCGGGTACTCAAACTTCTTGGTCGTCTCGTTGAACTGTGCCACGGCTACCACCTCGTTGTGCAGTTTCACGTTGCTTACTCGTGGGAACAGACGCTTGAAGTAGCCGACAAGAACCTGAGCGTTGTCACCGTTCACAAGCATCACATTAGCTCCAGCCTCCGATGCCCGCTGGTCTGCATCGGACTTTGAGGTGGTTGCGGTAAATAGTCCCTGCACGGCAAGATAACCGATGGCTCTTACGATGTCCGGGTGTCCCATAAATGTGCAGAACGACATTTCGTCGCCCTCGGCCTCGACTACCCCGTATGTGCCGTCGAAAAGCAGCTCACGCAGGAACTTGTTGATGTCCTGAATCGGGTGCTTGGTCTCGTCGTAGGTCACGGTGCCGTCGTCAGAGATTGTGTAGTATTCTCCCACATGGGTATTGCTTTCGGGAACGTGCGATTTGAACTTCACACCCACAATACCGTTGGGGTTGTTCACATCTGTAAGTTCAAGCCCGAAGTTCGACTTCATCTGACCTACCTGATAGGTCACGGACTGAGCGTGTGATTCGGGGAACTGAGCTGCAAACTCCAGTAGGTTTTTGCGGTACATCGCCTTGATGTCCGGGTAGGGGCTTTCGCCTACGAAACGTGCGGCATTGGTGATGTCCTGCTCTGTGATTGCAAGGCGGCGCAGGTCATTCTCGCCGATTGTCTCAAACCGTTTCTGTCGGGGGATGTAACCTTCAAGGGTTTCCATCGGAATTTCACGCCCACGGGGAAGTGCCGGAGAGTTGAGGTCAAGATAGGTGGCCATTGCGGTCACGGAGTCCGTAACTTCGGCAAACTTGTAGCGAAAGTCTATCTGCGCTTGGTCATAAGTGAACCCGTCAATATTATAGCGGAACTGCTCACGCCCTTTGAGAGTCTTATTATACCATGCGTCAAATTTCTGCTGAGTGCCGATACCCAGCGTTTTCATCGCATTGCCAAATCCGTTAAATCCTGTTTCCATAGTCTTTATCGTTTAAGCGTTGATGAATGTTATGCGCCCGAAAAGAGCGGTTTTCTGCGCGTCGGTGATGGTCGCGTCTGTGCGCTTCACCATGATTTCGCCACGGGTGCAGATGGTCACGGTTGCACCGTCTGTGCCTACATAGATGTCCTCGTAGGTAAGGCCATCCGGGGTGCTGCTGTTGAATGTCGGAGTGCCGCCCGGCTTGTCTACGCTCACGGGTGTTCCTGCCGGAATGGTCTTACCCACGGGGTATGTCTCCGACACCGCGAGGTATGCGCCTCCGGGATAGAACTCACGCGCAGATTTCCATAGACTTCTGCGCCCTACGCTCACGGGACCTGCCGATTCGGCGTTGAAAGAGTTTCCGTAATTTTTCATTGTTGGAAAGATTTTGTTTTACAATCAGTTATCTTTCGGCACTTCCCATCCCAAATCTTTCATGGAACTTTCCCATTCGCTCATGTCAAGGTTTCCGTCGCCCGCGCCGCCGTCGCTCTGGAACGGCTTGGTGGTGTCAATGCCTTTCTTGCCCACACGCTCGTTGAAAGTTTCCTTATACTTCGCTGTGAGCTGTTCGGCTGTCCATGTCTTGCCGATTCCGTTGTAGATGCCCATTGCCATGTTGTAGGCATACTCGCTTTCGTCGGGGTAGCCTTTCGCATAGTCCCATGTGGCTTTCAGCTCGTCAAGGGCGGCGACAGCCGATTTCTGCGACTGCGCCGTCTTGAAAGCGTTCAGCTCCTCCTGTAAAGGCTGGAGTTTTTGCTCCCATGCGGTGTTAAGTCGCTCCACAAGAGCATCCACGTCAAGACCCTGCGGTTTCGGTTCGGGATTGGTTTCGGGTGGTTTGTTGCCGTTGTCAGAGGGTTTCGGAGCAGGCTCGGGCTTGTTGCGTTTCGCCCTGTCTTTGTCCAGCACACTCTGATAGGATTTCAGCATGGCAAGAGTCGCCTCGTTTTTCACGAACTCCTCAATCTTGCTTTCATCCGTTACGAATGTCGATGCGAAAGCGGCAACTCCATCCAGTCTGTCATCGTCCAGCTCCAGTCGCGATTTGTACTCCTGTCGCAGTGCTTCCTTGATTTTTTGTTTCATTTTCAATGAATTGTGGTTAAACAAAAAGAGCCGACCGACGCTGTTACACGTCAATCGGCTCTGTGGCTCTTATTGGTGGAGATAAAAGGAATCGAACCTATTCAGCTAAATAGCGGCAGATTTACAGTCTGCTCCGGCTCTCCTGCTCCGGCGTATCTCCGTATGTCTTGCGGAAAGAGCGGGATTTGAACCCACGAATCGGTCGCCCGATTTACACCTTAGCAGGGTGCTGCATTACCGCTCTGCCATCTTTCCTTATCTGTGGAGCATAAGGGACTCGAACCCCCGACTTTCTGCGTGCAAAGCAGACGCTCTACCAACTGAGCTAATACCCCAATATGTGCAAGAGCCGACCACCCTCACGGGAAATCGGCTCTTGGCTCTTGCGTTTCCTAATTCTCACTTCTTGCTGATGAACATTTGTCACTTACTTGTCAAGACTTAGTTTTTTTATCGGTATATGCCTCTCTTTGCGACATCTCTTGCAAAAGAGATACAGGTCGCCGTCCCCATGTATATCTTCATACCTTCCGAGGACTTTTCTGCAATACGGGCACAAAATATCTCCTTTCATGTTGCAAAGATATATTATTCAATTGAATAAATCAAGTATTTTAAAGTAAAACTTAAACTTTTTTATTATCTTTGCGTCATAATAAGAGCCGTAGAGCCACATGACCCCATCCCGGGACAGGTGGCTCTTACTGTTTTATTGCGCAAACGAGTATGAAAATTAATTACGGTGATACTGAGGGATAATGTTCAGGCTGCTTAATTCTGACATACAATTTCCGGCACTCTACCCAAAAGTGGAGCGCAAACTTGCCACAGTCAAAAGCAAGAGCAAAACGGTTGTGGGAGGGTTTGAGTTGCGTCATAAGATTGACTACATTCCGCAGGTAGGGCTTCAGGAGAATGTATGTGCCTCGGAGTGTAATCTTGTGTTTATGTGCGGACAAGGTACGTCGGGAAAGACTTTCTCTATGTATCTTAAGGCACTGTCTGGCGTAGACAAGCAGGACTTCAAGGCTCGTCTTATCTCAGTCCGTGCATTGGACTCCAAAAAAGGCTCGTCAATTTTCACGGACGGTGTAAAGGTTTGCGGAGGCTTCGCCGGATGTCAGGCAAGTTCATCCGATATTCCCTCGTTTGTATGGCCGCAATGGAACTCCAACCTCCAGCTCATACACTCCAACTTCAACTACGCCAACCCCGACGAAAAGAAACTGTTTGAGGACTACGCCAAGAAAAATCAGGCTTCGCTGATAATGATTGACGAGGCGACCGAAATGAATCATTTCGGGATGTTCTCGTTTTGGTTCATGCGTAACCGCGACGATTCGGGCATGATTCCGCAGATGATTCTCTCGTTCAACCCCCTGCACGAGCATTGGACTACGGAGATGTTGCGTGACGCGGGCTATCTCGGAGCGGACTGGTATCTGCGCAGGGATATGATTGGCAAGATACGCTATTTCTATGTCAAGGGCGACACTCCGGCTGAAATCATTTGGGGCGACACACGCGAGGAAGTAGTGGGAAAAGCCAATCCCCGAATATCGCAGGAGGACAGAGAGGCGGGGCTTACCGAAGCCGACATGGTAAAATCGTTTACCGTGTTCACGGGTACTGCCGCAGATAACCGCGAGCTTGTAAATGCTACCGGCGGTCAGTCAGTCGCCAACCTACACGCTGTAGGCGGCACGCAACGCGCCATCGTCGGAGAGGCTTATTTCGGTCCGGTGGAGAACGAGGAAATTAATGTAAGCCGCTCAATGATTCATTCTCTGTGGGAAAATCCGATTGACAATAAGGATGCCAACGTGTATGCCACAATGGATATTTCCAAAGGTGGCGTTGATTCCGACGGCTGTCCCTGCATCATTTGGAAAGGCTTGCAGATAATAGCCATTGAGTTTTTCCGAAAAGACACCGAATCTGAGGAAACACATCAGTTGGAGAATTTCATAAACGGCATACTCTTTCGCTACAATATACCAATCTCAAACTTCGCCTACGATGCAAACGGCATTGGCGGTCTGATTGAGGACTTCTTGAAAAAAGGCGCAAGAGGCATTAGCGGTCAAGGGAGAGTTGAACAGGAGTATGACGAAAACGGCAATCAGGTAACGGTAGCGAGATATTTCAACCTCCGCTCCCAGCTTCTCGGCAAGACCGAGATAATGCTGAAAAAGGGAGAAATCTCGGTTGGCGTAAGCAAAGACCTTGTAATTCCATACGGCAAGAAAGGACAACGTCGACGTCTCATTGACGTGCTTTTCGATGAAATCAATGTGTTCATCACAACCGACCGCAACGGCAAAATCTATTACCGCAAGAAAGAGGAATACAAGGACAAATTCAAGTCCTCGCCCGACCTCATGGATGCCATTTCCTACCGGGCAATCTTTGAACTCGACACCCGCGAGCGCAAGCAGCCCTCCAAAAGAGTACCCGAAAATGCCTATTTCAACTTGGTAAACCGGCCCCGCATAGTCAATCCGTGGCGCGGATTTCGATAACAACAGATAACGAGATATGAAAATTTCAGACAGACTACAAAAACAGTTTTGGCGGCGCAGGATAAATCCCGATGCCGTCGATAAGCATACACCCGTAGGAGCGCAGTATTATCAGGAACCTGCTATGTCGTTTGACGATGGCTGTTATATGCTGTTGACGCAAGAGGATTTCTGCCGCGAAAACGACCCATTGGCGCACGACATCAACAGCAAATACATGAGTATGCGTCCGATTTATGAGGTGCGCAAAAAGCTGGATGCAGACGGCAACGCAGTCCTTGACGAAGAAGGCACGCCGATAAACGAATGGCATATTGTTGACTTTGAACCCGTGGAAACAGTACGGTTCGGCTTGCAGATGCGAATAAACACCTCAAAGACGGCATTTATGGCAGGAAATGGCTTTTGGGTGTGCCACGAAGACAAAGACCACGACCTCGGCGAAAAACTCAACTCATGGAAAGACAGCGCCGGACTCGATACGGCATGGATGGAGTTGGTGAAGTCCTGCTACCTCACGGGGGACGGCGCGATATACCAATACGTTCACAACGGGCAGCTTCGATATGAGGTTTTCAGCTATCTGAAAGGCGATATTCTTTTCCCCGACTATGACGAGAACCGAAATCCCGTACTTACCCGTCTTTATACTCTCCGAGGCAGACGCGCAGTGGATATTTTCACCACGGAACGTGCGCAGACATGGATTGAGGGCGACAAGATAAGCGAAAAGGATGCGTCGTGGTTCATGCGCTTCTCGGGCTGGTTTGCCAAAGGTCTTAAATGGGACTCGGCAAATACGAGTGAAGACGGCTGGCGTTGTCTCGCCGACAACCCCACACAAACACCAGTAGGTATCAATCCATGTACCTATTTCAAAGTGCCGGACATTCCGTCGGGCATAGCCAATCAGGAAATCGGCACACTTGAAAAGGCGTGCTCATTTGTAGCCGATGGTGTGCGCGCCAATTCGCAGGCTCCGCTTTTCGTTAAAGCGACCGACATAGACAATTTGCCGCGCACCGATTCAACGGGCAAGATTATCGGTGTGAAAGGCGCAGTAGAGGAACTTAAAGCCGCCGATGCGAAGTTCCTGACACCGCCGAATCTCTCGGACATAGCCACGATAGACATAGCTAACAAACAGAAGTCTATACGAGAGTCCACCATGAGCGTCGATATTTCTCCCGAGATATTCCGTGCGGCTGACCCGTCATCAGCTGCAATCAAGTTATTATTCACAGATACGATTATTTGGTGCAAGAACGAGTTTGTGCATCTTTATCCCTCGCTCGTCAGCCTCGTGGATGTGTTCAAGGCTCTCGTGGCAAAGATTGAGGGCAACGGCAAGATTGCGACCATGCGGACTTCTTGCGGCTCAGACCCGTGGATTCCTCAGAATGACTCCGAAGTCCTGAAGCGCGAAATAGACCAGGTGCAGAATCGTATGAAATCGCGAAAAGCAGCAATGTCAGATGCGGGCAATAATCATGTCGAGGATTATGAGCAGATTATAAAAGAATGGAAGGAGGAACTTGACATCAAGGCTCGAATCCCGGCTGTCGCGAAAGCCGAAGTCGAAAAGGAATACGGCGAACCGCAGGAAACAATAGAAGTTGTAGATGATGATAACGGAGCAAAACCAAAAATCGACAACAACGCAAAAGGGAAGTCGATAACAGAATAAGCAAAGGGCGCAAGGTCAATCCCTGCGCCCTCGTTCATGTTTCTATATTTGCTCAGAAGGGGAGGTCGTCAGCCCCTTCTACTGGAGTTGCTGGTTGTGACTGTACTGCCGGTTGTGGATGAGACGCTTGCCATCCTTGTTGCTCGGGTTGAGCCGGAGCTTGCTGCGTCGACGTAGCTTTCCAGCACGAAGCCGACATATATGTTTTATTGTTGTATTCGCGTGTCGAAAAATCGACCTCTACCTCATACTCGCAACCCTGCTGTATGTTGAACTTGCCGATGTTGTCGTTCATCACCGAAAACAGAATCGCTTTCGGATATTCCGGTTTTGAATTGTCGTAAGTCAGCACCACGTCCACGCGCTGCCACTGTTTGCCTGATTTGCTTGTACCACTTTGTATCTGAGACACAGAAGTGACGGTTCCTTTAAATGTTGCCATATTCGTTTTTATTTTGATTGTTTATTTCTTTTCACCTCGTCGATACACTTTGCTATCCAACCGCACAGATAGGCAAACGGCTCCTGATTTCTCGGGTCGGGGTATGCACCGATATACTCGAATATCTCCAACGCAGCATGCGCCGACTCATGCGTGATATTACATGTCGTTATTGCTTTACGGTTGGCAAAACGCATCAGTATTCCACCTTTTCCATCGGGCTTCAATCTCCGCGTATGGTCTACTTGTGCGTCGGCGTTTTCTTCCATCGGTGCGACATCCTCAAACATATCTTTAATCACTTCGTAGGGCGCACCGACAGTCACCCACAACTTACGAGGGTATATTTCGCAGTCAAATTCGTGTATCTGTGTCATATTAATTTTCTATCTTCCCGCTCAGAATATCCTCCATGCGGACGTTGTTCTTACTCTCCAATTCGTCAATAATTTCTTTCGGTATCTCCAAGAGGTCTTTGCCGTCATTGAAGCGATAGCCGTGTTCCTCGGCAAGTTTGCGACATTTGCAGTAGGCGCACATATCGAGCATCTGACCGTTAAGCACCATACTCTCCACGCCTATTCGGTAGCGACATTCCGAGCAACGCGTCATAAGTACACGAATAGGGGCGATAATGCGGTCAACGTCCTCTTTGGTTATCTTCATTTTGATGGCGAGGTCGGTAACGAGCTTTGCAAACTCAGGGTCACTAATTTTACCTGCCTCTATCATCTTAATCACCTCCAGCATCAGCAGTTTAGAGGCTTTTTCTTTTCGCTCCTCGGTCAGCTCCTCTAACTCATCGCCGATTTTTGTATCTTTCCTCTCCAGAAACTCCGCAAGTGTACGCTTGTACGCATCTGCATACTCCCGATTCTTCGCATAGTTGAAGAATTGCGTACAAGCTGCACGCCCCGTCTTATTCAACTTCCCCGATGAGTCAAGGAACTCGGGGTGCCACAACGCGAAAGCCTTTTGGTTCGGCACGGCAAAGGCGATAGCGTAGGAGAGCATGTCCTTATCTGCCGCCGGAATCTTGCTTTCGTCGGGAATCGGTCTGTTCGGTATCAATCTTTCGTCTGCCATATCACACAAATGTCATTTCAAGTTCTTCTAAAGTCTTTACAGGGAATGAAGTAGCCAAAATAGTTGAACCTGCTCTTACGATAAAATCGCAACCTTGCGTTTTGCAAAACTTGTCAAGCTCTCCCGAATTGCTTGCCCGTATAAAAGCTCTCACAAATCTTGCCAAACGCTTATTACCCCTTTGCTTTCTGAAAATATATAATATCCCAACCTTATCGCTTGTTTCTTCTAAATTTTCTCTTTCAACCTTGGTATCCGGAGCTATAATCATATTGCGATATATATGCTCCTCACCGTTGTATTTAATATTGTAGCGTGCCATATCACTTTCTCATTTCAAATCCATAACTTGCAATCGCCAAAGCGTCAGCCGCCCATAGCGTAACCTTCTGCTTCGGAAATCGCTGTTGCGACCACGCCTTAATGCGATTTTTGTGCGAAGTTTTGCTTTCGTTACTTTTACCTTGCAGATTAAAGTGCTTCTGCCACTTGGCAGGAGTAACTTCCACGGTGGATATGCCTTTTGCTAAAAGAGCCATCTCCAACTGGCCGCAGTGTCGGGCGAATGTAGCAGTAGCCTTTGAACTCTGTCCCGGCATACCGAAGCCGACTTTCTCAATGAAGCACACCACATCGTCAGTATTCCAACCGCCTAATGCGGTAAGAATGTCCTGCGGCGTTGACGGCATTTTCTGACATTCCAAAAAAGAGCCATCAGAATCGAGCCATACCAGGCCGCCGTTGCTTCCGGGGTCTATACCTAAATAGATTTTGCTCATACCCATTCCTTGTCGTAGTCCATTATCGTGTCGGCAGTTATACTCCAATTAAGCACATCTTCAAGGCAAGCAACCCTATTGCTATTCTCAAATTGTATATTCACATCAATACAAGGATAGCCGTCGGAGTGATTGCCATTCCAACCCACGTTTATCACCGCATTATGTTTGCGAAGCACAGCGGCTAAATCAGAGAGGAAAGCGAGCTTACTATCTATCGGCTCTAAATTGCAAGCACAGATAAAATGCTCTGTCATTTCACCGCTTTCCGCGTTCTTCATTCTTATTCGGCAGAAGCCTTTAGTGTCCTCGTCCGACGACACTTCACCAACACAACCTTTCTCAAAAGTTATGTAATCAAAGCATACGGTTCTTCTCATACGGACTTTATCGCCTTTCTTTAATTTCTTCTCCATCTCTTTATCTCTTTGTTTGCGAGATGTAGCTCTCACACATCTCCATTGCCAATTCTGTATCACTATCAGCCAATAGTTAATCGGCGTTGTTTTATATCTGTGTGTGAACCACAAATAGAAACGAGCGGGCAATCTCGAATATAGCCACACCGCCGCGATTTTATATATCTTATTCCGATATGTCATTCTTCGCTTACCTCCACAATAACACATTGCTCCTTGTCAATACCATCTCGCCCTATCCCCTCGACAACAGCCCACGCCTCCCAACGCTCCATCAGCTTGGCAATGGTCATATTCTCGCCGTAGATAGAGCGGAGCATGAAGGTGAACTCCGGCGAGTTGATGCGGAAACGGCATAACTGCACAACGCGCATATCTGTCCGCTTCCATGTACTCTCGAACAAAACCCAGTCTCCCGGCTTTGCTTTCTGCAACGCTTGGTTGCAGTACAACCCAATCGGGAGAATTACTTGCGCCACACTTCTCGCCTGAGGTGTCGGGTGCTGTATATTTATCGGTCGGTTCATACTATTTCAATTTTATAAATACACCGTGTAGTCCGCAATTCTGCAAGACTCGCGAATTTTCCTCGCCCCATGCCAATAGCACTGAGCCGCATCCTGCCGAATCGCCTTGTAAGCCATCGGGTCTGTAAAATTTGAGTCTGCCACGCAGAATAAGCATAGAGTCTGCTGTCGGGAATATCGTGTTATGCCATAGCGCAATATCCATGCGGTTGAATATAAGGGCAATCCCGTTGCCGTGACGAGCCATTTTCTCAATAAACGCACATACGAGTTTGCGCGAATACGGAGGGTTGAGCCAAACGCGTCCATGCCATTCGTTAATCAACCCGTCATCCTCCTTGTAAAGGTGCCTTTTGGCGGTTATCCAGCCATGAGCCGCGCACGGGTCTAAATCAAACTCGCCCAATGCCTCTATTATGTATGGTGGCGTGTACCACTCATCAGAAGCAGCCGAACGTTGAAAAGACACATCCATACTCAATTCCTATTAGTATTTACAACCGCCACGGCTCGGCGGAAGTGCAGCCACCATTTTTCTTTCAATACCCGCTTGCGCAAATCGTCTTCGCCTATGCGCTGATACTTGCTCGTCCGTGTTTCCACAAGCCCCTCCAACGCCGCCGCCTCACTGCGCATACGCTTGCCACAGAAGCCTTGTATCTTTTCCACATAGCCGTAGGTGTCAACTCTCTTGCCGCCCCACAATACACGCCGTTCCTCCATGAACGTGGTGATAGTGTCGGCGTTGGGATTGGCGAGGAAATCCTCGACCCCCATATTGTAGAAGTCCTGCGCTACGGGTAATATGCATGAATAGAAATTACTTCGCGCCCACGCCCCCATGCGGATAAACATTTTACGGACAGCTTCGTAAATCTTCATAGCCTTTGCCTCTCGCTGGAGCGTCAGTTGCCAGTCTATTTCATCGGATATGAAGCCGTCGCGTATCAGTCCGAAGTTGCCGGGATAGTTGGTCGTTTCGATATGCTCACGACACAGCCCCTCGTCGTGCGAGTGCTGATAGCCGTCCTCCACGCCGAGTTTGTACATCCGGTCAAAGAGCGTTATCAGCTTCGACACGTCTTTAGCCTCTATGAGTGGTTGCTTAGCCATTACTCTTTATCCTCGTTCAGAATTGCACGCATAAGCTCCTTGTCGACCTCTCGTTTCGCTTTCAGCTCTTTCTTGCTCATGCCCTGCTCCGAAACGATGTCCTCCATGAACGCCTGCGAAGCCATTTCCTCGGAATCGGTAACGGCTTTCGCCTTTTCCGCGCCTTTAGCATTTGCACGCTCATGCCAGTTATTTATAGCCGTGTTTACATCTTTGGCTAATTCCGTGTCGTTCCACACCGTAGCCAAATGATACAAACGTGTCATGTAATCATGCAAAACGGGAATATCGTCTTCTATCGCCGCATTAAGCAGGAAATAATACATATCATTTCTGCCTCCGATACGGCAATTAAACATTCCGCTATCGCACGTTATCGAAAGGAAAGTCCGCTCGATGCTTCCCTCCTTGTAGTGGAACGTGAACTTCCACTCGCCAACCTCTTTCACGAGGTAAGGCTTACGCTGTTTAATCTTTATGCTCATTTGTCTTTTTGGATTGTATCGTTATGTTGTAAATCTTGCAATGAAGTGCGAAACGCTGTGAGAGAGCGTTGAAATTGCGCTCAATCTTTCTGCGCTCCTTGCGCATCCCCATGCCATAGTATTTATGCCATAGAGCGTGATAGTCGCGCAATCGTGTGAGCATATCTTGCGCCTCTTGAACTGGTTTAAGGTTAGCGTTTTCCTCAAACCACTTGGATAGACTCGGCACTTCAAACGAAAACGAGAAACTATCCTTTGTCGGAACATAATCCGCTTCATCCTCCGATTCAAGTCTTGCACTACATTCCACAACCTTGCCGAGTGGCTTCATTTCGCCATTCGGCTCGCAAATCAGTATTTCGGGATTTCCGAACAACTTGTTTGTATCTTTGTCGCCCATAGTCAGTCTTTCTTACGTTTATCAAATCTTCTCATTCTCGCGCAGTCGCAGTCGGGAGAGCAGGCAACATCTACCGCAAAGTAGTAGCCATAGATACGCTCTGCGTGGAATTGCTTATGGCAATTACCCTCAACGCCGTAGTGCCTACACGCCTTTCTGTACGCCTCGCGCTCCTTAGTTTCCATTGTCATCAGAATATTTGATTTCACCTTCTATCATTGCCGGACTTGCCAACAGAATTTTGGAGCCTACTGCCATACTCACTTCCCTTTCAGCCCCTCCACAACCGCTTTGGCAACCGAAACGGCATACTCGGCTATGGCCATTGGGCGTCTGTCCGATGCGGAGTTTACGGTTTTAAGCACAATCTCTTTGGCGAGGTCGGCTTCATATATCTGCCAATCGAAAGGGTCAGCAATGCCCGATAATGCTTTGGCGTAAGCCTCTAACATATCGGATATTTCGTTTGCGGTTTCTTTGGATATGCCGTCGTAGGGTTTCTTCTCCGCCTCCGTCTGCTCCGTTGGCTCGACCTTGCGCTCAATCATATCGTCATTGATGCCGCCTATGCTTGGGTCTATATCCACTCTGTAAAAACCGTTATCCTCAACCGCTGTTATGGTTGCTTCTTTGCTTGCAAACATCAGCAGCATCCACCGAAAACTTTTATCCTTTACCTTTTGTAGTTCATAGATGTTTTTGAACTTTATTCGGTCGCCTTTGTGGTACTTCGCCTCTTTCGCCTCCGCATCGACCTTGACGAGATACTTGGTCGGGAGGACATACACCATTGTAAGAATCATATCTGCGTTCTCTATACGGGCGCATTCATCTTCAATCTCCACGACTTCAAAATCCATTTTTGTCGCAAGATTAAAGCCGTCTTTCGTGTAAATCTTCGGCGCGTTCTCCGACACCCTCACCTTGTCGCCTTGCTTGATTTCGTTGCTCATTTTTCCAAATAAAAGGCTCAAACTTTCGCCCGGCTGTGCGAGAACCGGGGTACTTGTCTGAGCCGTTAAATTCCTTTTCCGAAACCTCGCACGTTTCATAAGTACAAATATGGTGAAAATATGTGAGTTATGCAATAAAAGTTAAAGAAACTTTAAGTTTTGTTGCATAATTAATTGAAATATACTATCTTTGCGGTGTGAAATAATCCACTGCGGAACATAAGCCGCTGATTTTCCGAAAATAAATTTGGAAAATCGGATTTTTGAGCGTAATTTTGCAACGCTACAAGGTTAGTGACCCAATCACTATGACGGGCGGCATTATCCGCTCAACCAATTTCGGTCGGGCATTTTTTATGCTCAATCGTGGACATTATAGGCGTGTGCCTTTTGCGTAAGAACGGTAAGCTCGTCAGAGTGAACACTAATCTTGTAGCAGCGCATTTGGTACACGCTCTTTTTGTGCCTATAACCGTTCTAAATGCTACAAGAACAAAATGAAAACATCAGCCACTACACCGAACAGACCTCGGTCGGAAGCGCAAAATCGGCTTACCTCCGAGCTTCGGGAGTATTTCATCGCATATTTTATGCGACGCTACCCCTCCACAAAGAAAATCACGCTCAAACTCTACTACTCGCACCGATACACTGCAAGAGTGCTGTATAAGGGAGAGGCGCCGAACCGAACATTCTTCGTCAGAGCCAGCTCTTACGAGGCTCTTGTTCTGAAAGTCGCCGAAACATACGCTTATCGCGGCGTACCGATGGCAGTATGACATATAAAGAGGCGACGCTCATTCGGGTGTCGCCTCTTTCTTTCGTAGACAAAAGCCGTAGCCAACCTGCAATCGCTGCTTGAAACACCCTTTTTGTGCCAGCATAGCCGACAATTCGGGTCGGGCGTGCTGTTTGCTGCCCTCAGCCTCGGCAAAAGCCTTATATTCGTCGTATAGGTCGGCTAAGCTGCGCCAACAGTCCTTATCGTACTCCGTGACCGCCTCGTACTCGTTCTCAGCCCACCATCGGCGCATATTGTTGCTGCCTGCCATGATGATTTCCTGCGCCTTTTTCATATCCTCGCCCATCACAATATCCCCCTTGTTCTTGGCGAAGATGCGGTAGCCCTCTACAATCCAATGGAAGATATACACAAGAGCCTCGGGGCGCGTCAGCTTGTAGGTGAGCGAGGTGTCACGCTCCTCGCCCGTAAACGCACGTGTAGTCGTGTGCACGACCAACCGTCGACGCTGACCGCCGTAGCTGTCATCGTCAGTCTCGGGCATGGCGTTGGCGCAGCACAATAGGGGAGGGGCAGTAACTTTTATGACCTTTTTGTCGTAAAGTCCGCGGCCTTGAAACTCGCCGCCGCTCGCAAACCGTTTGAAATCGCCACCTGACAGTTCTTTGCCGTCTATATCGTCAATGAAATTTGCTACCTTTCCCACCAATGAAGCGAGATTGACCTTATAGTCGCTGTCCTTGAACAATTGCCGGAGCGAAAAACATGAGAAATTCTCTTTGCCAAACACTGTCGCTATCACATTAGACACTACGGATTTGCCGTTTGCGCCGGGGCCTATCAGGAAAAGTACATATTCCATCTTGAATGACTCCCTGTCGGCGAGTAATGCCCCACACCACTGCTGAAACACGCTCCTTGCGTCTTTATTCGGGATAATCTCGGCGATTTTATCCTCCCACAGCTTGCAGGGATTGCCGAAAGTGTCGTACTTCTCCGCACATTCGCGGTAAAGCTCGTCCTTATCCTTGTATTCGAGGTCAAGCACGGTAGCAGGGCATTGCTCCACAGCGGGCTTCACCGCCTTGCGCTTCTCCACGTCATACACAAGATTCCGAAACGCCACATAACGCCGATTCGGGCGATACAGATACTTGTCGCTGCTCGATATGGTGTCGAGACAGCTCATCGCGATAGCCTTGGCAGGGTACTCGTCATTGTATTTCTCGCCCAAATCAAGCTCAATAAACGCCCGTTTGAGCAATTCCTTTAAGAATATCTCTCTGTCCTCCACACGCACGAAACAAACGCCGTTAAACGCATATATCGCGCTCTTTGACCCGTCCGAGAGAAAGCGTTTCATCTTATCTTCGCAAATCAAGTTGCGGACTATCGCCCTCAGTCGGTCTACACGACCTTGATACACGTTCTTGTCGTACTTGCCGAGACCTCTCAGTTTGCCGCCGTCCTTGCCCTTTGAATACAACCGCTTATACTCCGCCTCCATCGCAGGGCACAGCCAATCTATAAGATACTGATATAAACTTTCGCTTACAAGTGCCATATTTACTGTTTATCTATTTCAACTTTGTAATCAATAACAATCAGCAAAGGTAAGTTGAGTTGTATTCTGTCTACAACTGTACCACGGAATCCCGCGTGAGCTAACATGTCAAGAACTTCTCGCCAACCGCGCTCCTTATTCTCGTTAATTATCGTGCAAGCATGTTCTGTCTGCTCGGACGCAAGATTGCGTACCTCAAACTCGGCCGCCACATTCCACGATCCCACTTTTCTTTTAGGGGTCATACTCATATACTTTCAGTTTTGTTTTGAGCCATTCCATCGGTCTGATAGCCACATATCCGCCAATGGTTACGGCAAATTCTCCGATATAGCCGATTATCGCCAATGGGGAGGTGATTATCAGCCATACAACACATAGGATGTAGCACACGGCTCTGCGGTGTTTCTTTTTCATATTCACTTAATTATGTTTGTACCACTCCACTGCACTTATAATCCATGCAACTACTATCAATACAATTACGACCGCAATGCCTTGGGGGACTCCTAAACATTCTGTAAAATATACGGCTAAAGCTATAATAGATACAATAAGGATTATACCAAGTATAGGCAATAACCCATGTATCATTGCTAACAGTATCTTCTTCATCAGTCAATCACTAATTGGTTGTTGTCGTTGGTTTCAAGATAAAACTCAGCGTCATAAATATGCTCCGAGTCATCGTATTCCATTCGGTCTACTACCACCTCCATATCATCGGGATAGGCGACGAGGGCTTCTTTTAGTTCTTTTACATTCATTTTCTTTTCCTCCTAATTTTGTCAAACTTAGCGTAGGGCGAGACGTAGGATTTGCGGTTTTGGCGAGGTATAGGGATAATATCGTCGTGGATTTTCTTAAACAAGAGGTCGGCAATATCTTTAATCTCACAGATGCGCTTAAGTGCCACCTGCTGCACTGTAAATTCATCCATCCTCAGCCAAGTTTAACGTGGTTGTTGTTCTTCCTTGAACTTCATAAAACACGTTTGGCAAAAGTGTTGTGTTTTGCCGTTGGTAATGACTATCTTGATGCCATCCGCACGAAGTTGAGTCGCAGTAGGCGCATAGGCGTTGTAGCGACCGAGATACTTCCTGCACCATTCGCAATAGACCTCGTATGACTTAACAATCATTTCCTCCTCCTTTCTCTCGGCACGGGCAGTCGGGGTCGTGGGTGATGCCGCCTCGCTTGAAGCCTTTGTATATTATGTAGCGGTGGCCGTGATAATCGGCGGTGATAAGGCTATCGTCATAACTAAAAGTTTCGGCCTCGTTAATTTTGTCGCTTACGCACCCCGTCAGCGCCAGGGTGAGCAGGGCGAGGAGGGTTAATATCGTTTTCTTCATATAAAAAGATTATTTATGCGTCTCAAATCCTCTCCCACGGGGACAGGGCAGTCTTTTATCCATTCCATGTGCTTGATTTTCCACCCCGAAAGGTCTACGTCGATATTGTCAAGCATTTTGCTGACATCCGCAAAAAGGTTTAACCGCATAGAACATTCCGAGGCAAGGTCGATAGTTATTCCAGGGAATAACTTACAGAATACCTCTACATCACGCTGAGTGTGGGGCGTAATACACATACCGTCAAAATGATAAGCCAACCGAGCGATATTATGTGCACCGCCGATTTGTTCAGGCAGAGCTGTATAAAGATAGAATTTGCTTTGCTCAATCCCCATGACGTCTTGAATCCTCTTAATATCACGTATTAAGTCGATGGTACGCTCTACGAATAACAGAGGCTCGCCGCCTGTTATCATAATTTCCTCATAGTCCCATCTCTCAACCACTGGAAGTTGAGAGAGGTCAAAACGGTTGTTGCAGCAAAGCGGACATTTGTTATGGCACTTGGCGGTTACTACAAGTCGTAATTTCTTATTCTTATCCATATCTTTTGGTTCGTGGTTGCCTATTCCTCCTCTCGGTCGTTGTGGAGGAAAGTTGCTGGTTTTATGCTGCAAATATATTGTATATAAATAATATAAGCAACTAAACCGTATGTAATACTTTAAGAAATTGGTTTTAAGTGTTTGTTTAAAAAGGAGTTGAGTGAGGCGTTTTCTACTTCCGCCATGCATCTGCCTCTTCTCTCTCTTCTCCCTGTCTGTCAGTGGATTAAATGAAAATCACGAATGTAGTATATACTATTTATCTATTTATTTTTTTCTTCCCCTTATATGTATTGACTACAATCTTATTATCATGCGTAATATTTTCCCAATATCTACTACATAACTACATAAATTAAGATAAATATATTGATTATTAGCGTGTTATGCTATGTACTTACAACTGCATACAACTGCATTGCTACATTTAAATGTTAAATAATCATAAATGGTTACAAATTGATGGCAACTGAAATTTTCAAGAAAAAAATTTTCAAGGTCGCACCCGCTCGATTTCGTTTGGCCGGCTTCATACCCCCGCCACCCCTCCATCGGCTTATTATCTCCATTTATTCAGACGGTTACGATACTCGCACGTCCGCCGCAATACCGTATACTATATGGTTGCAGCCTCCTATATCGCTAAATTTGTTCCACGCCTGTAACATGTTACAAATCAGTTACTTTCGAGTGTTTCACGCTCAATCGCATCGCAAATATAACACGTATTTCAGACACTTGCAAGAGTTTTGGCGTTTTTCTTCAAACTTTTTTCCGAGGCTGTCATACGCGATGTAATCATGCTCTATGCGTGTGTTTTGTTACGTTGCATGGGTATATAGTTGTAAGTGCTTGAAAATAAATGAATTATTATTTGGTGGAGTCAAAAATAAGTCGTATATTTGTAATACAAACAAAGGGGATAAGTAACCCAGATATAGCGAACATTGAAAAGAAAACTCCGAACCGTTGCAGCGGTCGGAGTTTCAAAGGTTGAAAGGTGATGCGGCAAGCCTCCAATCTTTGTTAATTGAAATAGCCGCGAAGCCTTTCCATATTATGCGCATCGAAATCGCGTTTAATGTGGGCAAATGGACGGTTAAAATAATACTCCGTCGCTGATGCCTGGGGGTTGCGAAAGCATTAAAGCGGTTTAATAACCGCGCCCCCGAAAGGTTTTCACCCGCAAAGATAGCACAAACTTTGCGAACATGCAACAGGATAAACGAAAACCGCCCCGTTTGTCTGTCGCAGATGAAGGGCGGTTAATAGTTAAATTACAATGCAAAGGTAATAAATAGTTAAATTACGACAATAGTTAAATTATACAATTATGAAAACAACAGCAAACAAAATTAACACCGGTGTTAATTCTCTTTCATCAAACACCCCCTCGACCATGAATGCAACCGAAGTAAAAGCACCCGAATTTTCGGAACTCTCGCACACAGCCACCAACATCGTATTAACAGCCGAAAATGATGGCGATATTTACCGCCGCTATGTTGCGCCTCTGGTGCTCTCTCTGACAAACAAAATCAAACGGGGTATTACCCCAAATCGCAAAAGGCTGGCACAATCCTCCGCAATGCGTTCAATCATCGCCGCCTCACTTGCTGAAATGTATTGCGCCGGATGGATGGAAGACAACACAAGGGTAACAGCAGCAGAACGCAAAGAGGCCGCTAATTATCTGGCATCGGTCTATATCTCCGACGCGGAAGACGAGTATAACAACCAAATGGCAGCGTACAAATGAAACCCACCCTAAAAGCCACGGCGGCGGTTATCGGCATAGTAGCCGCCGGGCTTCTACTCATACACTTTATCGGCCGCTTTATGTGGTTATGCTATTATGCCGGGATAAGATTGTAAAATTGTCAACACATAAACCGAAAGGAAATGAAAAAGGTACAGACCAAACAACAGTTAACGGAAAGCCTGCACAACTTGCATAAATTGTTAAAGGAAGACGGAACAACCGTTTTTTATCCTCCTATCGTTCCAAGCGATTGCCGGAGCTACGACCAAGCGACAGCGGATTATATCCGCGACCAGCGTCTAAGGCTTTACCTTAAATCGTGGGTGATTCCGAACATAGAAAAAGCAATCTCCGAACTATCCAAATAACCATCACACCCGGCGGCGCGGTGTTACTGGCCGCTGCAATCGAATTGACCGCCGGGAGCAAAGAAACAATTAAACACAAAAGACCATGACAATTAAAGACATTTTCAATTTTATTGCTAAACAGACAAAGCAAAACATGCTCAAATGCGGCGAGTATTACAACGTAACAGGCATTGCCGCCAACATGACAAAAGCGGATATTTTAGCACGCATCGAAGTTGTGCTATTGGACAGACACGCCGCAAACATCAATCTTCGCGGCTAATCCACCTTTCCCGGGACGGTCTTAACGTGTGTTCGATTCACACGCCGGGAGCTAAAACTAAAACTTACAGACAAATGAAAATAGAACAATTCAAACAAATGTTTTTAGCGGTTATAGCTATTGGCTGGACTCGCTACGACGAGACAACGGGAGATTGGACGCACGACCTAACCGCCGAACTGGCCGCAAAGGCGAATGACCCGAAACAGTGCGCCAAGATATTCAACCGCGTTAAACTGGTTGCGTACCGCAATTGCATAAGCGAACACGATGCACTGCATAGCCTGATAAACCGCGGCAAACTCTAACCGAATAACTAAATGCAAACAGATATGGCAAAAAGACAAACAACCCTCGACAAGTGCGTAATGTTGGCTGAAAAGCTATTTGGCCGAATTGGGCTTAAAGTTTTCACGAACTTTGCGGAACCCCACAAATATGTTATTGGCATGGCCGCAAGTAACGGCGTTGAAATGGTAAAAGCACTAACACCACGCTTCAAGCCCGCTGAGTTACTTGCATATCTGCAAGGGGTTGAAATGGGGCAAATACTTGAAATGGAGCGCAACGAGCAATAACCGCCCCAAAATCGCCCCTCACACCGCCGGACGGTAATTGCACCTCCGACGGGAGAAAGGCCGGCAGAAACGAAATAAACAAGCAAAAATAAAGATATGGACGCAACAGAGAAAAGGCAGATAAGCCAAAAAGCAAAAGATTTAATAATAGACGGGTGGACATGGTTTATTTACACCCCTGAACGCTGCGAGTATTTAGCAAAACGAGTTAAACACTATTGCGGCAAAGACATAAAGGTTAGCCCCGACTTTGGCACGCTCAACGGTAAACCAATAGCAAGAATTTCGCTATAACCCGCCCCACGGCACAACGGAAAGACGATGAGAACAAAGACATTTAACCAGATTACCGACCAGATATGCAGATTGCATTTTGCATTGCTTAGAGGCGGAGAGTTGCCCGAAGAAAGTAAGGCAAGATTTAACCGGATTACGGTTGTCGGCAAACGGTATGCGCGGAATGCGTTTGCATACGTGATGGACGCGAACAATATTCACGTCGACATAGACAGCTTGCGGATACCGGCAAATATTTACGCAAAACAAGTATAACAAAATATCAACCATTTAAAACTTACGACTATGGGAATAATAATCATGATTGTATGCGCTATATGCTGGCTTGGCCAATCATTACGCGACGGAGCAAATTTGAAGTAATAACCCCTAAAATGGAAAGCGATGGACAAGAAACAACCCACACAAGCAGATTGCGGCTATATAAAGAATGGCGTAATATATTCAAGCTACAACGGCAAGAAGATAGGTAAAATCAGTAAATAACCACCCAATCCCGGCGAGGGAGAACCACAGCGGAGCGACACCGCCGCCGGGAACAATCAATAACAAATAAAATCATACGAATATGGCAAACTACAGATTCAAGACCGCCGAAATAGAGGCGATGAAGAAAAACATCCTCACGCACATAGAGCACGAGACTGAGACCAAAACCGCGTGGCGTCTGCGTTGCGCTATCGAAGGGCAACTAATGTGCTGCCGTCCCTCAAAACGAGAGGCCGCACGACTGGAACGCGAGTTGGCGCTATACGAAAGATTAACTAAAAACGATTTGCCAAACTGGCAGAGTAAACCGATACAGCCCTCCACACCCGCAGAAACGCCCCGAATTTCAAAGGAAACCGCCGAGACGGTAAATGTATCGGCGGAGGGCGAAAAAGAGGCGCAGAGGGCAAAAAACAAGCCTACATTTGCGGACGTGGCACAAATGGTAAAAACCGAACTCGCCAAAAACAAGGCTATGCGCACGGCGTGGCATCTTGAATTTCCCGACGGAACGGAGTGCGATGTGCGCTACAAACTTACGGCGGTAGGGTGCGACTTTTACGAATACACCGAGACAAGGAACGGCGAGGAGGCGTTCAAAGACTACAAGGCAACAGAGTGTGACATTACATTCTACATTTGCCAACGGCTCGGCATAGACGCAATAGAGCCGCCACAATCGACCGAAACTCCGAAGATGGGAGAATGTACCGCCGAATCCTGCAAACTCGCTCAGACGGCTTAAAAAAGCCTATTGGCAGACCTCAACGAATTTCAAAACATTTAAGTAATTTAGCAGATAAAAAGATTATGGCACGATATATCTACAACCGCGTCAGCACAGAAGACCAATCATTTGACCAGCAGATGCAGGATATTAAATCCTACTTCGCAGCCCACTCTATTGATATGAACGATGTCGCTGGCGTTGTGGAAGAACACGTCAGCGGCGGTAAATCATACGAAGACCGCAAATTTAAGCAACTATTAAACAAATGCAAGCCCGGCGACTATATCTATGCGGCATCGACCGACCGACTCGGGCGTAACTTCATCGACATGATGCGCCTGATGGAGGACGCGAAGAAGCGTGGTGTAATCATTGTGGCGTGCAAGCAAAATATTTCGCTTGACGATGACAACTCAATGGCTAAAATAGTGCTCGCTGTCACGGCTATTATGGACGAGGACGAACGCAATCGTATCAAGCACCGCACGGCCAATAAAAAGGCATGGCAGCGCGAACAGATAGCAAAACAGGGCTATTTCATCATCGAAAACGGTCCCAATGCCGGAAAGAAATGTGATTACATCGGCAACCCCAAGCAAAAGGACATGTCGAATGCTCAGAAAAAAGCACTTGCGGCAACGCAGGAAGCGGCAGCACTCGCCAATCAGAACGCGAAAATAACGTGGAAAGAAAGCTCTTCCGCATACAAATGGGTGATGGCTCGTGTCGCTGAAGGAATGCCGCGCAAAGAGATTATACGACTTTTCAATGAACAGCACGCGTTAAACCCCGATGTCTATTGCACTCGTGAGGGCAAACCGTTGTCAAAGGGTGTGCTTTCCAAGTGGTGCCGCGAAATGAACCCGTTGGTAGTCTGACGTTTCATTTCGCCCACTCAGGTATCGGCATATCTGCTTCGGGGGTGTCATCAAACGCAAAGTCTACAATTTTGCGTATCGCCAAATCCGCCTGAAAGCGCATCACTTTCATATAATCGAATATCGGACGGTTATTGGCGTCCTTGATGCTTTGTCCAATGGCATACTCCAGTACATACAACGGAATACCGAGCTGTTGACCGAACTGCACGAATGTTTTTCGAGCAGAATAAAACATCAGTTTCTTTTCAAATCTTAAATCCACACCAATCTTGTTAAGCCCTTTTGTGACGAATGACCGGAATTGCTCATAATCCCGATAATGATAGCCGAAATCGAGCGTACCATCCTTTGTAATGTATTTGTCTATGATTGCACGTGCTTCGGGCTGTATGGTCAGGGAAATGCCTTTTTCGCCCGTCTTTTTCGTTGCTGTCTTTTTCCTCACAAAGTTGATGGTGTCGCCGTCGAGCTGTGCGTCCATAAGGTCAGTAAGGTTGATTCCGGCGAAGTAGAACGAGAGCATGAACAAATCCCTCGCCACGGTGTGCCGACGCGCAGACACGCCTGTAAACTCGGCCTCGCGCAGCTTCTTTAGTTCTTCCTTGTTTATCCATATCTCGCGTACATTCTTTGTCGGCATTTTGTAACCACGGAAAGGGAAAACCTTATACTTCACAATTCCCTCGGTCACAGCGGCATTGAGCAGCGCCTTTACGTGAGTCATGCGGATATTGATAGATGTATCGGAAATCGGTTTGGGATTCGTCAGCATTTCTCCATTTTTGGCGGTCTTTTTTTGCGTCTGACGCGAGCCAACCTTACGGAGATACTTTTCAAAGCCCTGCAAGGTTATGGACGAAATCTGCCGGAGCTGGAAAGATTCTCCGAAACATTCGAGAAGGTATTTCAGGGTGTACGCCATGTTCAGCGCGTAGGAAGCCTGCCCGTTCTCAGTCAGATTCCGAATATATTTTTCTCCGAAAACCTTAACGCTGTCACCGTCTTCTCGATTACCATCTTCCAGCCACTCCCTAATTTTGGAGGCCGGGACTTCCTTTGGCGGGTTCAGTTCATCGAGTTTCGTTTGATAGGTGCACAGCATTTGTGACAACTTGGTGTTAATCATAGCTGCATGCGGATGCCGCACGACCTGACCGCCGTTCCATTGCTTCTTCTCAACGGAGTATTGGGTGGCGATATAGGTGGCACTTGTCCCATTGGTGATTTTGAAACGAATGGCAAAGGTTCCGTCTTGTCTTGGTCGAGAAGTAATTATGCACAGTGCGATTTTAGCCATGATTGTCTTGTGTGAGATGTTACAATTCTGTTAAATTTGTATCGTCACGATTAGCGTCACGATAGCGTCACGATTTTTCTCCTCAAAAGTCGGGATATTTTTTGTAATAAGCCCTATTTTATCGACTATTTAACCATATTTAACAAAATAAAGAAACCCAACCAATTAGTTAACTGGTTGAATTTCTCTGTCTTAGCTTTGAGCCGCGAGTGGGACTCGAACCCACGACCTTTTCGTTACGAATGAAATGCTCTACCGACTGAGCTATTGCGGCTTGGTGTGGATATGATGTTTAGTTTCTTTTAGCGTTATTGAAGCGGTCGTTGCTTCGTTATTAAATCGGGCGTTTGCTGCGATTCTTTTTTGCTTTTGCGATTGCAAAGATAGTGGTTTTGGTTGAAATATGGAAGTGTTAGGGCGTTTTTTTACGTGCCAGGACGTAATTTTTTTTGATGTTTTTTTGATATTTAGTTGACGGACTGGTTGGTGAATGTCAGTTCTACTTTGGCGTCGTTGAGGCGGAGGGCTGCCATGGCGGGCTGCTGGACGTAGGGAACGATGGATTTGACATAGACTTTTTGTGATCCGGTGTAGGGGTCGTAGACTGTCTCGGCGTCGACGGTGACGGGTGTCAGGATGAATGTGAAGTCGTCGGCTGTGAGCGATTCTTCGCGCCGGAGTGCGTCGAGAAGGTAGCTGCGTAGGGATGAGAAGTCGTAGGTGTCGGTGTCGTCGGAGAAGGTGGCGTAGAATGATGTTACGCCGTCGGTGACTTTACCTTCCTCAAAGAATTTTTCTTTATCTTTTTTCAGTACCATCAGCAACTGCGATGGTGGACGGATGCCGTAGGTGTTGGAGATATTGGTGGCGGGAATGGAGAGGGTGAGGTTGTTGACAACGGCGAGCCGTCCGGATTTTTCGCGATAGTAGTCGATGATGTCGAGAAGGGGGAATGTCATTTCCACTTCGAGTCCGGCGGGGGCGACGATGAGCGACTGGCCTTGAGCCACGCGGTCGTTGAGCTGTGGAGCCATAGCGTATGCTATGTTGTTGTTGGAGAGTACTTCGGGTGTGGCGGAGTAGAAGCTGCCTATGTAGTTGTAGGTGGTGTCGCGTCCGGCGGAGTTTTTGGTGTCGTAATGATAGTAGAGCTGGAGCAGGGTCGCGCCAATCTGGGTGACGCGTCCGGAGCCGTAACTGTTGCGTACGTAGATGCCGGGGAAGTGGGTGGCAAAGGCTTCGGGGTTGTTGTAGACGGCGGGGTCGGTCTGGTAGAGATTGTAAAGTTCGACTCCGAGGTCGCGTGGCAGGTCGACGTAGATGTCGCGGTGGTCGAGTTTCTTAAGCGAGTCGGACAGCTCGAAGTTGCTGGCTGCGTAGATGGTTGAGCCTATGGGCTGCGCGGGGTCGTAGTATTCGGTCGGGTCGAAATCGGAGAATATGGGCGCTTTCAGTCCTTTGTCGAGGCGGAAAACTTCAAGTCCCATCGGTATGACGGAGTCGCCAACGAAACTGCCGGGGGCGAACATCATCTTCAGTTTGACCGAGTCGATTGCGGCTGCTGATGTCAGCGTGGTGTCAAGTTGGGCTACTGGCATGAACTGGGTGACGAAGTCGGACGCGAAGTGTCCGTATTCGTCGGCGTCGATTGATCCGAGAAGGAGCATTGCCGTGCGTGACTGCACTTTGTCGTTTTCGACCGAGTGTCCCGTGACGGTGAAGTTGTCTTCGATGATGATGTTGTTTTCGGACTGGATGAGGGATGATCCGATGCCGTCGGTATCGCCGCACCCTGTCATTGAGGCGGCAGCAACAAATGAAACGGCTATGATGGGGAAATGAATGAATCTCATAAGTTGTTGTAGAAATCGAGATAGTTTTGTGCGAGGTTTTCCTCGTCGCGGTATTCCAGGAACGGGATGCCGAGGCTTTTGGCGTAGTCGACAAGTTCGGAATTTACGTCGGGCATAAGCTGGACTATGCCGTCGGAATAGCGCATGGCGAGGCGGTTGAGGGCGAGATAGTCGACGGGGCCGTCGGCAATTTCAGCCAGATCCTCTTTTTTGAATCCGTCCATGAGCAGTTTGTCGAGGAACCGCGGGTCGAGTGTGCCTTCAAACGGGTCGTTGACGAGTGAATATACGATTCTGGATGAGCGGAAAGAGGGGTCGCTCTCATAGATTTTTTTCAGGTAGAGGGGGGCGAGAGCTGTAATCCAGCCTACGTTCTGTATGATGGCGGGCTCCCAGCGCAGTTTTTTTACGGTCTCGATTACGCCGCGGACATAAAACATTATACGTTCGTCGTTGTCTTCCGGAGTCTGACGGATTTCTATATCTTTTACGGCATGATGCTGGAAGTAGTCATCGTTGTCGATGAAATATACCTGCATGCGTGAGGGCTGCAGGGTCGCCACTTTGATGATGAGCTGATGGTCGGTATCGTCGATGATGATATTCATGCCGGAGAGGCGGATTACTTCGTGGAGCTGGTTGCGCCGTTCGTTGATATTTCCGTATTTGGGCATGAAAGAGCGCACTTCGTAGCCTTTTTCGAGTATGGCTTGCGGAAGGATGCGGGATATGTCGGCCAATGGAGACTGAGGGAGATAGGGGGAGATTTCCTGTGCTATGTACAATATTTTATTGTTGTCCATCTATGTAGCGGGTTGATGAATTTTTAATTCAAAAAAAGTTCAGCGCAAATTTACGATTTTTTTTTGATATATTTATGATGGTGACGGGTGTTTGTGTAATGTTTTAATTAAAAATCGCTAAATAAAGCGCGAAACTCTTAAAAATCGGGGAACGGTTTAAGTTAATGTATGAATTTGGCGCATATTGTGGGGGATTTTTAGTAAATTTGCGCATTAAACCATAAAGGGAGTGTCTGCTGTTTTCCCTAAAAACCGCTCAGTTTATGAGCTTTAAGGCGGATACCCTTTAATTTGATACTTGATTATGAGACGAATTATATCAGTTTTGATTATGATTGTGGCATGTGTGGCTGTCTACGCGCAGATGCCGCGGTTTGGCGGCGCTCCGGCGGCTGCCGTCTGGAATGCCCGGATAGAGATGACCGGCGTCAGGGCCGGTAAGTTGATTCTTACGATGACACCGTCGAAAGGGTGGCATATATATGGCTTAGAAGTAGGTGAAGGCGGTCCGAAAGCGATGACCACCGACTTTACGAAATCAGTCGGCGTGAAATTCAAGGGCGATTTTAAGCCTTCGGTGACTCCGGTAAAGACTCACGACGATGTCTTCGGCGTTGATGTGACCTATTGGGAAAGCAAGGTGGTGTTTACCCGCAGTTTTGAGGTGACCGATCCCAAAGCGGCAAAAATTACAGGCGTGGTGAACTATCAGGGATGCAATGACGAAACCTGCACGGCGCCGCAAAAATACGATGTAGCGCTGACCGTGCCAGCCGGTACTTCAAATAATGCCGGTAAATAAACGGCAAATGACCAGTCATTTCATTTTTAATGTTTTTACATGATGCGAAACATGATTATTGGAAAAGGAAAGATATTTTTTGTGATGCTCCTCGGGCTGCTGTCGCTGGCGGCGAAAGGCGCGGACGGAGTGGAATGGACGGCTGACGCTGTTGCCGATACCGACGATGCGGGGCATATTGTAGTAACGGCCAAGGTGGCGGAAGGCTATCACTTCTATTCATTCGCGCCCGAAGGAGGGTATAACTCACTTGAGATAAAGGTTGAAGGAAACGATGCCGTGCTGTCGACAGGCGAGCCTTCCGCATCGATAGCTCCGGAAACTCACTATGAGGAAAGCCAGGGCGCCGACCTGTCGTCATGGAGCAATGACGTGAGTTTCACTATCCCGTTCACTTTTGCACCTGACAAAGGATATAAGATAAATCTGAAGATAAGGTATCAGGCATGTGACGCCACTGCCTGCCTCACTCCAAAAACGGTAAATCTGACCGTTATCGGCAACGGCTACGTGGAATCGGAGAACGGTGATACTGCCGATGCCGTGCAGGCTAATCTGACAGAAAGCGCAGCCGGCAACAGCGGCGAGCTTACTACTGATGCCGCTATAAACACGCAATGGTGGAGCCCGGTAAAGACAACGACTCCGACCACCGACCAGTCGCCCTGGGCGATACTGGTGCTTGGATTTGTCGGTGGCCTTGCCGCGCTGCTTACCCCGTGCGTATGGCCGCTGATACCTATGACACTGAGTTTCTTCCTCAAGCAGAAGAAAGGGGGGCGCTTCAATTCAGGCGCGCTCACATACGGAGTCGCCATTGTGGTGATATACCTTGTGCTCGGTATCGCGATAACGCTGATATTCGGTGCCGGCAAGCTCAACGAACTTTCGACCAATGCGATATTCAATATCATATTCTTCCTGTTGTTGGTCGTGTTCGCTATTTCGTTTTTCGGCGCATTTGACATCAAATTGCCGCAGAAGTGGTCGAACGCAATGGACAGCAAGGCTGAGAGCACCTCGGGAATAATAAGCATATTCTTCATGGCGTTCACACTTGTGCTCGTGTCGTTCTCGTGCACCGGGCCAATTATCGGCACACTTCTGGTGGAGGCAGCCTCGCAGGGCAACATACTCGGTCCGGCGCTCGGCATGGGCGGATTCGCTTTAGGACTTGCAGTGCCGTTCACGCTGTTTGCATTCTTCCCCGGCATGCTCAAGGAGATGCCCAAATCGGGCGGATGGCTCAATTCGGTAAAAGTGGTGCTCGGATTCTGCGAGCTTATCCTTTCGCTGAAATTCCTCTCGGTGGCTGATATGGCCTACGGATGGCGCATACTCGACCGCGAGGTGTTCATCTCGATATGGATTGTGCTGTTCGTGATGCTTGGACTGTATCTTCTCGGCAAACTTCGTTTCAGCCATGACGAGAAGAAAGACCACGTAGGGGTAGGAAGGTTCATACTTGCTATCTTCCCGCTGGCATTCGCAGTATATCTGTTGCCCGGACTGTGGGGCGCACCGCTTAAGGCATGCAGCGCTTTTGTCCCGCCATTGGAGACTCAGGATTTCAACCTGTATACCCACGACAGCAATTACATGGAATTCTCCGATTACGATGAGGGTATGGCATACGCCGAAGAACATCAGATGCCGGTGCTGCTGGATTTCTCGGGCTACGGATGCGTCAACTGCCGCAACATGGAGGCCGCAGTGTTTGATACGGAGCAGGTGCGCGGAATGCTCGCCGAAAATTTTGTCGTAATAAAACTCATGGTCGACGATAAGAAAGAGCTTGTACGTCCCATGAAGGTTACGGCCGGAGGGAGCGACTATACACTCGAGACCGTAGGCGAGAAGTGGGCTTTCCTGCAAAGCTACAAGTTCGGAGCCAATTCCCAGCCGTATTACATAGTGCTTGACAATGCAGGGCAGCCGTTGACCGACCCGGTATATTATGACAACAGTGTGGAACGATTCATGCTGTGGCTCAATGAGGGGCTCGAACGGTATAACAGCGGCAGATGATACAGATACCCGGTATGTAATTCCGCGGTTAAAAACCGCGGCTACTACAGGTCGGAGTAATTAATATAGTAGCCGCGGTTTTTAACCGCCCGGCCTCAGCTATACGACAATGAACGATTATTTAATTAAGTATTATTAATTAAGATATGTCACATAACCGTCAGGAAAAAATCGAAGCCCTCGGGCGTGTAATCGACATACTCGATGAACTTCGTGTGAAATGTCCGTGGGACAGGGTACAGACCAACCAGTCGCTGCGGCCGAATACAATCGAGGAGGTGTACGAACTCTGCGACGCACTCCTCGCCGAAGATAATCCCAATATCAAGAAGGAGCTTGGTGATGTATTGCTCCATGTGTTGTTTTACAGTAAGATAGGGGAGGAGAAAGAGGAATTTGACATTGCCGATGTGGCTGACGCTCTCAGCGAAAAACTTATATACCGCCATCCGCATGTGTTCGGCACCACGCAAGCCGACAATGCCCATCAGGTGGAACTGAACTGGGAACAGATAAAACTGAAGGAGAAGAACGGCAACAAGACCGTGTTGTCGGGAGTACCCGTATCGTTGCCACCGCTGATCAAGGCATACCGCGTGCAGGAAAAAGCGGCCAATGTGGGATTCGACTGGGAGAGTCCTGAGGATGTATGGGCAAAGGTGAAGGAGGAAATCACCGAATTTGAGGAGGAACTGGAGCGTTCGCGCGCAGCTTCCGGCAAATCCGGCAAACCTGTGCCTACACCTGAAATGCTCGCCGAGTACGGCGACCTGCTGTTCTCGCTCGTCAATGCCGGCCGTCTGTACGGCATGCATCCCGATTCGGCTCTCGAGCTGACGAATAAAAAATTCATCACGCGTTTCAACGCCGTCGAGGAAACCGCCCGTAAACAGGGGCGCGGACTTAAGGATATGTCTCTTGAAGAAATGGAACAGCTATGGCAACAGGCAAAATCAAAAGAAAACTGATAGTGCTGCTGACATGGGCGGTATGTCTTGGAGGCGCGCATACATCTTTCGCACGCGATTGTTGCCATGCCAACGGAGTCGTCTGTCACGAGCTGACCGACAATCAGCAGCGACAGTTCGACTTTGTCATCAGCGACGTTATTTATAAATCAGATGACAATCTGACACGAGTATGCGGCAACCTGATAGGGCGTCCGCATACGTCTGCCCGTATTGACGGCGTCACGCTGAAATCAGCCGGGGCGGTGATCAAGGCCAATGATATTGACGGCGTGGATTTCGAACGTTATTTCCAATGGGAAGATGACGGCAATATATACATAGAGATAGACTTTCCCGGTTACCGGCAGTCGAGGCGCATGCTTGGCTGCAGCGACGGCAGTCAGATAGTGTTTCATACGGCGAAAGGTGATGTAGTAGTCCCTGTCGCGACAAGAAAAGATGCATTGAAGAAGTGATAGTCTGTATAACGGAAAAACCGAGCGTAGCCAAAGACATAGCCGCGATACTCGGTGCGACTGTACGCAGGGACGGTTATTATGAGGGCGAAACCTATAAGGTGACCTGGACCTACGGACATCTGTGCACGCTCAAGGAACCGGCCGATTACACTCCCTTGTGGAAGCGGTGGTCGCTCGGCCAGCTGCCGATGCTTCCTCCGAAATTTTCCATAAAGGTAATCCATCAGGAGAGCATCGAGCGGCAGTTCAAGGTAATAGAAGAACTGATAAAGGAGGCCGACGAGGTGATAAACTGCGGCGATGCCGGCCAGGAAGGAGAACTGATACAGCGCTGGGTTATGCAGAAAGCGTCAATCAAATGCCCGGTGAAACGTCTGTGGATATCGTCGCTGACCGACGAGGCCATACGCGAAGGATTCAAGAACCTGCGGCCGCAGTCGGATTTCGACCCGCTGTACCATGCCGGATTGTCGCGTGCCATAGGCGACTGGATTTTAGGCATGAACGCGACGCGGCTCTACACGCTTAAATATACTTCGGGCAACGGCAATGTGCTGTCAATCGGGCGTGTGCAGACTCCGACCCTTGCGCTTATAGTGCAGCGTCATAAAGAGATTGAGGCATTCAAGTCGGAGGATTTCTGGGAACTGAAGACCGTGTACCGCGAAGCGACATTCAATGCGCGTACCGGACGCTACAAGGACGAACAGGCCGCCAACGCCGTGCTTGAAAGCATACGTCCGTGTCAGCTTGTCATCACTGACATAGAGCAGAAGCAGGGACGCGAATCGGCGCCGCGACTGTTTGACCTGACATCGCTACAGGTCGAGACCAACAAAAAATGGGGGTGGACAGCCGACGAGACGCTCAGCCTCATACAATCGCTCTACGAAAAGAAAGTGACGACTTACCCGCGTGTTGACACCACATACCTGTCGGAGGATATTCACGCGAAAATTCCCGACATACTCCGTCAGATGACACCATACGCTCCCCTTACCGCCCCGGTGCTGTCGCAGCCCATTACCAAGTCGAAAAAAATATTCGACAACAGCAAGGTCACCGACCACCATGCCATCATCCCCACGGGGCAGTCACCGTCGTCGCTCGTAGGCAACGAGCGTTTGCTCTATCATCTGATTGCCACCCGGTTTATCGCGGCATTCTATCCCGACTGCCGTTTCGACTCCACTGTCGTGACAGCCAAAGCCGGTGAGATAGAATTCAGGGCCACCGGCAAGGTAATCACCGACGAAGGCTGGCGCAAAGTGCTGACTCCGGCAAAGGAGGATGCCGACAAAGGCGACGACAGCCAGGTACTTCCACAGTTTACCCTCAATGAGAGCGGTCCACACGAACCGTTTCTCCAGAAAAAAGCCACGCAGCCGCCAAAGCCATATACCGAGGGAACGCTGCTGCGCGCAATGGAGTCGGCGGGAAAAAATGTCGATGACGAAGAGTTGCGCGAGGCTATGAAAGAGAACGGCATAGGGCGCCCGTCGACACGATCGGCCATCATAGAGACGCTGTTCAAGCGCCACTATATCTGCCGACAGCGCAAAAGTATCCTCCCGACAGCGGCCGGCATACAGCTGATAGAGACCATCAACCAGGAGTTGCTGAAAAGTCCCAAACTGACCGGAATATGGGAGAACAAGCTGCGCAGGATAGAACGCCGGCAATATTCCGCACCGGAATTTATCGATGAGCTGAAACAACAGATTTCGGAAATTGTTATAAATGTATTGAGCGACAACACATCGTCGCGCATAGAGGTGAAACAGGAAGCCGAAAAGCCGGCAGCCAAAGCGACAAAGCCGGCAAAGCCCCGTGCACCGAGGATTACATCGTTTGAGCAGGTAGCATGTCCGTACTGCAAGAAAGGGCATATAATCAAAGGCCGTACGGCATTCGGCTGCAGCGAGTATAAAGCAGGCTGCACGCTGCGTTTGCCGTTCGAGGCATATCCCGACAGCCTGACGCCGTCCAAACTCAAAAAGATGATAGAGAAATTACAGAAATAGGTATTAATCGGGCAAAAAGATGGACGATTTGTTACAGTGGGGAGCAGTTGTTGCCGTGCTGATAGCAGTGGCAATCTACTTGGTAAGAAAGATGACGCGCAAAGGTGGCCAGGAAGGATGCTCCGGATGCGGACTTAACGGCCTTTGCAAAAAAGACGATTGCTGTGACAGAAACGATAATGCGGGCAAGGACCGCGAAAAACAACAGAAACAATGATGGAAAATTCATCGGGAAGCAGTTTATGGAAAGGCTACCTTATAGCAGCCATAGCGGAAATAACATACGGCATGAACCCGTTGTTCGCGGTACCGCTGTATGAAAATGACGGAATGAATCCCGATAGCGTGGTATTTTTCCGGTATATCATGGCATTGCCGATTATCGCAGCCATGGTGATAATGCGCGGCCGCCGACTTGCGATACCGCGTTATGCCGTCGTACCGTCAATCATATTAGGACTGCTCATGGCATTGTCGTCGCTGACTCTGTTTCTGAGCTACAAATATATGAACGCCGGCATTGCATCGACACTGCTTTTCATATATCCCATAATAGTGGCGCTGATAATGGTGATATTTTTCAAGGAAAGGATTTCGGCGCGCCTTATATGCTGTATAATAGTCTCGCTCGTGGGTATCGCACTGCTCTACAAGGGCCCCGACGGAGCTACACTTGACACTATGGGTACGATATTTGTCGTAATTTCCGCGCTGTCCTACGCCATATATCTTGTAGGCATCAACCATCGCCGCATGGCCGGGATACCGATACTGCCGCTTACATTCTTCATGCTTCTGTTCGGCACGTTGCTGTTTGTCGGACGTCTTGCTGCCGGAGTTGAGCTGACTACGCCAAAGGTATGGTACCACTGGGGCAATCTTATCGGTCTTGCCGTATTCCCGACAGCAATCTCGTTCATTTGCACCACACGGGCGATACAGATTATAGGCCCGATGCCTACCGCCATACTCGGTGCCCTCGAGCCTGCCTCAGCCATATTTTTCGGCGTCACTATACTCGGGCAGGGTATAACCTCGCGGGATTTTCTCGGACTGATACTTATCGTGGCCGCAGTTACTACCGTGATAGCCGGCTCGCATGTTACGACAGTGCTGTTGCGCGTACGTAAGATGTTCCCACGTCTGCCGTTTAATATATTTAAAAGGCACTGATTTGTACCGCAATAACTCGTCCTCGAAAAAAATGCGCACAAAATTGCTCCAAAAAGTTGGTGGATTAAAACAAAATTATTAACTTTGCAGTGCAAAACCCAAAAGCAAGGTTCCTTGGCCGAGTGGTTAGGCACCGGTCTGCAAAACCGTTTACAGCAGTTCGATTCTGCTAGGAACCTCAAAAACAAGCCCGACAATTTGTCGGGCTTGTTTAATTAACAGATTATCAGCGGAATACACACGCCCCGTTAGTAGTCAATTTTTAATTATGTCGGCACAGTTGTAGGCGCAATATCAGGCACTTACAACAAAAGTCGGCACATAAGTTGGCACACTAGTATGGCGAAAGTAACAATTAAACGGCGTAATGAAAGTGAACGCGCCGATGGGAGAGCGGTTCTTTATGCTGTTCTTAACATTGAACGGATCAAAATTCGTATACCTCTTGACATTGCGGTAACATCTGACGAATGGGATTCAACATGCGAACGAATCAAGGGACGAGGGCAGGAAGTTAAAGATAAGAACCTCATTATTTCCAATACAAAAGCAAAAATTTCCGATATTCTTGTGCGGGCAAGGCTTACGGGAGAAAATTTAACTAAAGACAGTTTTTTGGCTTTGTATCATCGGCCAGGAGATACAATGAATTTCATTGAGTATGCCCGCAGACATCTTGAAGAACTCAGATCCGCGCTCCAGCCTCAAACAATACGGCATCATATCTCGGCACTCAAAAAACTTGAAAGTTACAATTGTGCACTTCAGATAAATGAGATTACTCCGGAATGGCTTCAGGTATATGCAGCATATTTACGTCGTGTTCATAACAATAATCCGGGAACTATAAATAAGAATATCTGCATTATAAGAATGCACTATTATGCAGCAATGAGAGCCGGAAAAGCAAAGAATAACCCTTTTGAGGTATATAAATTACCAACCCCGGATCCTTCCGTAGTTTACCTTACAGAAGAAGAACTTCACGAACTTATTACGCTATATCAGTCAGACAATCTTCCGGATAACGAGCAGGATGTACTTCGATTCTTCCTATTTATGACATTTACAGGCATGCATATTTCCGACGCACGAATTTTGCAGATAGAGCAGATAAGAGGCGAAGAAATACACTATTGTCGAATAAAGACTCATATCCGGGTGAATATGCCTCTGTCAGAACCTTCGGCAATACTTGTCGATTATTATCGAGCCGGGAGGAATCGAGGCAATTTATTCCGGAACTTACCAACTGACCAATCTTTCAATCGAGTAATAAAAAGGATATGCAAAAAAGTCGGTATTGATAAGCCTGTAAGTGCGAAAGCTGCCAGACATACTTTCGCAACACTGTATTACAAAAAGAACAATGGTGACATTGGGACACTTTCAAAGTTATTAGGACACACACAAATTAATACAACTATGATTTATGCCCATATAATGAAAGATAAACGGGTTGCCGGAGTGGCTGCTTTTAACGGGATGTTATGATTCGCAAATTTAAACGCTGCTGCAGCGAGTCTGTCTGCGTTTCAGTCTCATCCGTTTCTGTCGGACGGGGTCCGGGCACTTATATAACTTTCGTAGGCTTGGTGCCGCTGCGCATCTGTCATCTCCATCTGTCCATTTGCAAGGTATGCTTTATATATGATGCGCTCGTAGGCGTGTTTTTTATCCAGTTTATCGATTGCGCCCTTTATCTGTGGCAGCATATCGAAAGTAAATCCCAACGCCTCTGCAGCCTCGGGTACAAGAAATTTACCTATGCTCATCGCAGGGCATTTCCCGTTAAGACTCCATTCGATATGTTCAGCCACAGGACGTCGTACTACTGAAAATTCACACTTTGACGGCGTCGACATCTGGCGCATATACTCATAACCGTTACCGCGTTCTACAATTATCATAACGTCAGTATCTTTCGGATTAAATCCTTCTATTCCGTCAAAAAATGCCCTTGAACCTATTATTATCGGCTTATTATCCATGTGATTTGAAATTTTGATAATTAATTAATCACCCCATTGTTTTATTGTAAGTTGGTTTGATTTGTTGAATCCAACTATTGTGCAACCGTAATACGCATAATTTAAATTTACTGTTGTTTCTTTTGTGGTACCTGTGCCTGGAAGAACTTTAATATATCGTGAAGCGGCAGTACTTTTCAATATAAGGTTATGGCAGCCTGTACCTAACATACAATCGCTAATTTTACTATTTATTTCAATGCGTGCACAATCTCCACCAAATTCAATATTATCCCCACTTATTTCATTAGAACGGCAGTATGTACCCATTGCAATATGGTTTCCGTTTATTTTATTATTATTGCAGAATTGTTGCAATTTTATAAAAGTGGAATTTGAAATTTCATTATTATAACATTCGTAATCCAAATTAATAAATTTGTTATAAACCAGGTTATTATTAGAACATCCATCTTGAAAATAAATGCTATTACATAAATTAATTACATTAGAATAGCAATTGTTCTTTAAGATAATACTATTATTGTTATTCCCGAAAATATTCCAGTATGAACCACTGCCAATATTCACGCGAGATATATTACAACCAAAAGAATTATCATGACAATCATTGGAAATATTCACACAGTATGCACTTTCCAATGAAATACCACCAGAATATCCACCCTCATTTTCATCTGTTTTATTAATAATATAATTTCCTTCAAATGTTATATTATTCAAGCATCTGACATTATAATATTCTCCATCGAAAATAACTGCGCGTAAATAGGGCTTAATTATATTTTCAGAGCATTTTGTAACAAATCCTTGACTACCTGGGAGCGCTATTTGTTTAATAGAGGCGTCATCTTTGATGTCACTTATCCAATCGGGGAAACAATCTCTTATATATCCACCAATATTGCCAAAAGATAACATCTCTTCATAATTTGAAGGCAAATCAATTTGCGGCGCTGAAAAAGTATATAGCCATTCAAAATGCCCGGCAGAAGGTACTAATCCATCATTAGGGTCAATTCCAAAAAATCCAACAATATCCAAATCTTGATTTTCGTAATAATATCGTTTGAACTGTATGCTCTTAAAGTCATACGGACAGTCATTATTCCGCTCGTCAATCAATCTATATATCACACCCTTTCCTTCTTCAGTATCAGCCCAAAGAAAACGATGCGGGTCATTGTCGAGGCAATACCATACTTTCCATGCCTCTAAATGACAACCGTTAAAATATGTGTCACCATCGCGTTGTATAGCGTGGCATTCCTCAGACAGGACGTTTTCCGATAGTGCAAGTACATCTATGTCAAAATCATTGTGCATCGACCGCGTATCCTCCTGAGTCGTTGTGCATGTGTAATCCGTTATCCTGTACCACATTCCCGGTATCAGTTCGGATTTGTCACGCAACATCTTCAGCTGTGACCACGTAGTCATCACAAGTGCAGGCATCGCTGCCTCTACCAGCCGCGTTCCGTCGAAGCGATAGAGCTGCGAACCAAGTCGGAACAGCACATTGCCTTTGGCCTTGACAGGAACATGCTCCTTGCGCGGACCGTTATGCGGTATATTGCTGTCCGTTCCATCATCAGTGATTTTGACGAAATAACCGTCATCTTTGAGAAACCATACGGAGCCGGCTACGGCGGTGGCGGTGGCGGTATCGATGTCGTCGACGGTTGCCACCGTACCGTCAAACGGATAGATACCGGTTTCTGTCGTATGGCTGTCAATCCTTGTATTTAGAGTATTAGCCGTCTCGGTAAGCGCCGTATTGAGGTCGTCGACATCGTCGCGCAGCTTCCACGGCTCCCAGTCGACGAGGGATTCACCGTCGAAGCGGTACAGGTCGCCGGTGCAGTAGAAAATCGCGTCTCGCCGGGCATGGTGTGGTGGCTTTGTATTCCAGTTATTGAGATGATTACAGTCTGTGATACCCATTTCTTCCACTAAAAGGAAACTTTTTTCATCATTGACATACCAGATTGTACCTATGCCCTCGCCCGGGTCTATATCGGAAAGAGACTGCACCATGAAATCGAATCTGAATACGGGTAACCGTTCCTCGAGGTCGAACAGCTCATTTTTGGCGCCGTTCTTTACGGAAGTGATGTAGGCGCGCAGCACGGAACTTTCCAGCTCCACGAGGCCGCTGTCGTCATGGCGGTAGAACGTGGTGCCGCAGCGGTACACTAAGTCCTGACGGGCAAGAGGCTCGCCGCCCACGTCATTGTGACTGTTATGCGGCAGGCTGTGGGACGGAGTGCCGCCCGTGTGTGTCACGAAATAACCCTCCTGCGCGGCATACCATACGGAGCCGGCCTCCTTCTGCGACACGTGTTCGGCTTTCGGAATCGTGCCGGCAAACGGATAGATACCGGTGTCGGCCTTGTATGCCGACAGGTCGTTGGCGACATTGGTGACATCATCTGCGACTTCGCCGATTGAATTTTCCAGTTCTTCCTTGGCTAAGTCCAGCTGCTCACTGACTGCGGTTATATCGGCCGAATTATTATTGTCTGCATCTTTAAGTTCAGAAAGGAGATTTATCAGACTCTCGTCGTCTTTAATGCCACCGAGGAATGCTATGACTTCATTGAAACTCTCAATTGCTGTAGTGGCATTCTTTCCTAAAATGGTATTGATTGCATCCTCATTTGATTCGGCTTTATTCTTAGCCGCTGTTACCGTATCCTTTACTTGTTGCAGGGTATCCTGTATGATCTGAATAGTTTGTTGGATAGCATTATCGGCAGCGGTACGTTCAGAAATTTCAGTATCAATTTTCGCCGGTATTGTACTGAGCGCCTTATATCTTTTGTTCAGGAAATCAAATATCCGTGCGACAATTTCATTCGTTACACTTTCCGGGGTTTCCGCATCCGCTATAAACGTTATCAGATTATCAATGAATGCTTGTGTTATACTGTCTGCCATTGTGCTGTAATTAATTGAATTGTTTTGTGAATTTGTTTGAGAATACACGGGGTTTATGGCCATCGTTACCGTCGACGATGTCCTGCATGATATTTACCTCAGATGAAGAAAATTCGAGTTTTATGGTAAATGATTGCGGTCTATCGGGCCGCGGGCTGTATGTAAAATCTTCAATAGACGGAATAACTTTAACGGGTAAGGGGGAAAAGTCGAGCAGATATACATCTTCGCTTCCAAGCATGTCCATAAGAAACTGAACTTCGTCGTGGCGTTTAATTCCTGATACTACAGTTACGGACTGGTGACGTGCCGCTCTTTCACGGTCGATGAGGTATTCACCCGTAATATTATCGTAGCGTTTGAATTGGGCTTCCTCTGCATCAGGATAATCAGGTGTTACCGACATTGACCCTGTAAGTTCAATAACTTCAAATACTCCGAGTGAATTGCGGAATTTCAACCGGTAGCAGTTCTTGGCCGGCATACTCTGTTCAACGACAATCCGGCATGAAAACGTTGAATTATAGAATACATCGAATACCGACGGCAGGATGTTGTGCTCCTTGATGAAGTATTTACGCAGTGCTGCGACATCAAGTGCCGCCACGCCCTCAAAGCTGTTGTTGTTATAGGTAATTCCCGTTGCTTTTTCAACGACGGTCAGCATGTCACCCGGGGCATAGGCCATAAAATAGAGTGGATACAGTTCCCGTTCCTTTATGATAATCTTCCATGATGAGGTGCGGGTAGTCATGAAAAAATTATTGCCGTAATTGAAAAAGCGAGATTGAAAGACATCTTTTCCAAGGTTTGCAAGAACTCTGTAATTTTGTCGCGATATGCCCCCGGGTAAAACAATGCATGAATACGTAGATTCATTTTCGCCTAATTCAAAGGTGGCGTATAACCTGTGCTCAGGAATAAGACTTTCGTCCTCAATCAGAATGACGGGACTTTCATTTTCAACGGGTGGTTCCGGGAGATATGGTATAACTGAATCTGCGATATCAGCAATATCAACATTGAGGGGGGAAGTAAATCGCCCCTCGAAAATTATCGTCCCTCCAACATCTATACGGAATTTTCCAGGAATATGAGACGAATTGCTCCCGCCCGGAAAATTCTCCCGTAAAACAATAGGATTACGGGAGAAGGCATATCCCATATTTATATTTTGTGCTATCATCGTCAAATCAAAGTCGGAGATGCGACCGAACCGGTAAAAATTATCCGGGTATTTAGAGAATTAATGAATTTGTCTCGATCAGCGGAAGGAGTGAGCATGAAATCGATAAAAACCGATAAGGCGCCGAAATGATCTTTACGCCATAACTGGTAATATTTATCGACATCGGCGATTTGCGGTGCTGAAATGATGTTATTGTTATCCATATTGCAAAACTCCATATATTTTAGCGTATGCCAAAGGACTAATCTGTTACTAATCTTGCAACGAGAGTTACATCATATTCCACAGAAACAGTAACTTCGCCGATCGGGTCGTCAGACAGTTCCCATCGCTCCGCCACTCCGTCATATCCAAGATCATGTATCTCATAGACATCGTAGGTAATGAATGCAATATATTTACGCATATTTCGTTGGCCGGCTCCGGTCGGCTTTTTCAATGATGTGTCGGTCTGCCATACAGGAATGCCGCGTGTAATGGACTTCATAATCATACCGTCCCCCCCGAGACAATAATAATCTCCTTGTGTCCCGTGGGGAGTATATCCGCTTTCTTCAGTATATTTTTCCACTGCGGAGGCTCTTACAGGTGCAGTGTCCAATCCCGGACCGTACGTTTCACTCTTCAACCGCCATTCGAGATGACGCGCAGCTGCTGCGAAATCAGGGACATTCTGTTCCTTCATTATTTCGTATTCACCTTGCGTCTGTATAGTCCGTAATTTCATTTCAACAGATACATTTTTACCCGATGGTATTGAATAGTTTACCGTATCAATCAGGCACCGTATATTTCCGAGCCTGACTACATTGATTGTATTGAAGGAAAAAAGCTCCAGACGGCTAAAATTAGCTTGGGTTTCTACAGTACGGTTGCCATGTCGGAGTATTTCATCATATTTAGACCAAAACCGGTTGAAAAGTCCGTCCTTGAATTGGAACAATAGCGAAAGAGAAGGAATAGTACCGTCATCGAGGGTCATCCGTTGACCGGTGTCATCTTCCGGAGTAAGTCTGCCTATTGTCTTATGGTAACGGGTGTAAGCGAACATGAAGGCGAGGGGAGTGCTGTCACCGTCATTCTCCGAACCGTCGCTCCCTTTTATATAGCTGTGGTAGTGACGCGCGCCGAAAAGATAACACGGACACCAGTCATTATGGCTCGGACCGGCGCCGGTTCCGACATTCGATACCCAGGCCACCGGCACAAACTCGTCGTCGCTTGAAAGTTCAAGCGCGCTCAGCCCTTCAGGCTGTGGATCCCAGTTGAAGAAACTCGAGGAGGATGCACGGACGCTTCCGTTAGTGGCATCAAGCCGGTACCAAGTGCCGGTGATGAACTCACGAGCCGTAAAACTTGGCGCACTGTCAACGGTAGGAGAGTCTTCTGACTGTACAGATGGTAAAAATGAGGCTGTTTGGTATGCGTATAAATCGAAATCTCCGTCATCGTAATCGTCTTCCCATGGGTCTGGTGGATCGGGATAGTCAGGATCATCCGGATCCGGATACAGGTATTCATAATAAATGTCACCGTCCCATTTCGGGGCATCCGGTCGTCCTGTATTTTGCCACAAACTTACATGTATTCCGAGCCGTACATGAGACATGTCGACACCTTTTGCAAAATCCTCAAAACGTTCGTGACTCGGTGCTGCACCATCTATAGATGTCTGCGCGGACAGTTTTACGTATTGTCGGTCTCCGTAGATAATTTTGGGAGCGCCTGACAGTTTGTTGTCAACAGTCATGGACGGTTGTTTGTCGAGGATGTCCTTAATGAGTTCGAGTGATACCGAACCGGTATTGAAGTTTATATTGTATATCAATCCGAAGCGTACCCATAGAGCATTCATAAATTCCTCCACAGTACAGTCCGGCATCAGGTCGGCGTAACGTATTTCTCCCCTGCAACATGCGTCGGCGGCATTGTTCAGGACTACAAGGCGGGAGAGCTCGAGGTCGTCTTTGAACGGATTGCATGGTACCGATACCCCGATATCCGAAAAAATAAGTTCCAGGACCCGCCATACACGAAGAAACGGTGTAACCATATACCCGTCCGGCACATTTACGTCGGTAACAGTGCCGTCAATAAGGCGCTTGACGGTTTTAGGCTGTCTGAAGCCTGTTTCTCCCGCGACATTGAGAATCTCCCAATATACTTGCTTAGCGGAGTCAGAACCGGTACTTTCGTTGTTTACCGCGACCGGGAATATGGCGAAATCATCGGTATGAGGTTCGGGAAAGCGGTAGATCCGGTACATGTCGTCAAGCAGTAGGTCGACTGAAGTCTCATCCTGCATGCGGGATGGGAGATATACCGGCAAGCCGGAAAGTTCGCCGAGCTTCTTTACCTGCCATTTCGCATATACGGTCGAGTTGTCGAACCCGATGTTAAAAGTTATGCCTTCATCGTGCCCGGCATCGGTGACGTTAAGTTTACCGCTGCGTATATAACCACCGTCGCGGACTTCTACGGAGCGTTCGGGCAGATTAGGGTCGGAGCCTGCATCGATACGCTGCGGGAAACCGAGCAGTAGCGAGTTACGGCGGGTGGCCGGTACTGTGGCCGGTACAGACTGGCTGCCGCGGTCATTATATATCGGATTGGTATCCTCAATCTCCATTGAGAAGTCAGACTGGAGGTCGAGTGCTTCTCCATCAACAATTATTTCCATAACAAATTATTTTTTACGGGTGAATGGATTGCGTGCACGGTCCAGGGACTCCTGTGCACGTTCTATATCACGTAATACCACGTATGCCCTGATATTGCGCGTGGCCTGACGCAGTTCCTTTATGGCGGCGGTCAGTTCAGAGGTATCGGGGACGGAAGGGGCTGAAGTGTATCCACCTTCCGCATATCCGGCGGCCGGCGTTCCAGCCGGAACAGGTACACCGGCTGTCTTATTACGGCGTATAGCCTCAATCACACTTACCGCGTCGACCACGCGGGGATTGTTCATTATAGGCTTCGGCACGACATACTCGCCGCGATGAACGACACCCGCGACCTCGTAGCGGTCTCCGTCGCCGGTGTAGCCGCCTTCGGAATATCCGGAGAGGACACGTTCCGCCTTGGCCTTCTGTGCCGCTGACCCACCGGCGGTATTGCCCGGCTGCATATTCTTGATTTTATCGCGTTCAGCCTTTGCCGTAGCAACTTGAGCTATTCCAGTAGCTGACATCATTGCAGCTGCGGCAATTCCCCAAGGGGTATAACCCATTTCAGCAAATGTCTTTATAACAGCCACTGCTGTATCTGCGATAATCTGCGAGACTTTTATTGCAAAATTGACGTCGGCGTATTTTTTCTGGATTTCCAGTTTTTTATTTTCCTTTTCCTCTTCGAGGGCGGCGGTATCCTCTCCATTGTTCTTGGCCTGCTGGATAAGGACATCATATTTCGCATCACTTTTGGCAATTTCGGCATCCTGTATGGCCGAGAACATCGACCCGGAAAGCTGCGAATAATAGTCAAAGTATTTTTTTGCATTATTGACGCCCAATTGCAGTTTCTTTTTCTGGTAGTCCTTCTCCTTTATGAGACCTTGCGTATGGTAGTTCTCGAGTTGCGCAAGCTCGCGGTCATATTCGTCGGCCCAGGAGAGTCCGGTCAGTTCCTGAAGCTGCCATACCTGTTCCTGATACGAATAATTTAGCGCGGCAATACGGCGTTGCTTCTCACTTTCAAGAGCTACGGCATCGTCAGAACCGGCTTCCACCGTTTTGAGCATCTCATCGTAAGATGTTTCGATTGCGCGCTTTTGAAGCTCGAATGTATTCTTAATGCCGTCGGCGCTGGTAGTGTCGGTCATCATTTCGCGGAGCAGCTCGGAATATTTTCCGGTATCGGTCAGCACCTGCGACTGCATGGAGGCAATATCGGCCGAAGTCTTTTCAAGCAACTGACGCTTATCCTCTGCTCCGAGGTAATCGGCGTTTTCTGTCTTCTTATAAAAATCCTGCAACTCCTTCAACTGAGCTTCATGGGTGCCCTTCTGTAGGTTGAGCAGGTAGATGTCTGCGGCCTCACGTGTAGTCTTCTGTTTGTTGACATCCTCCCTTACTGTGCGTTCATGAGTGTCGTAGAAAGCCTGCTGTGCGGCGAGGCGCTGCTTATGCTCCTCCTGCTCCTTTTGGGCTGTGGCTTTGTTGATGCCCTGTTGTGCGGCGACCACCTGCTGGTTTACTTTATTTTGCTCCGCATTTATATTGTCGATGGTCGCGGTATGTGTCTCGTCGGTTTCCTTTTTGAGCTTCTGGAGCGCTATTGTCAAGTCCTTGCAATACCTGATCAGTTCCTCGTTTTTCTTTATGGCCAGTTCATATTCCGGAATCTGCCCTTTAAGTTTATTTATATCGAGGAGTTTTTGCTGGTGCAGGTCATCTGCGGCAGCGGTAGCTTCATCGATTGAGTCCTCCTGATATGTGCCGGGGGTATGTTTGTTTTTGGGGACCTTTCCCTCCAATACCTTCAGCCTGTCCTGTATTTTCTTCTTGCGGTCTTTGATGTCGTCATATTCTTCATCGGTCTGCGGGTCGAGCTTACGGAGTTCCTTCAACTGCTTTTTCAACTCCTTGATTTCGTCGACTACCGTATGCGCGGCATTGCCGGTTTTGTCGAGGTCACCGGTAATTCCGGTAAAAGTATCGTCGGTGGTGGTAAAGATGTCTGTCAACGAAAAACCTGCGGCCTTTACTTCTTCAGCAAACCCTTGCAGCGCCTCAGTGGTAGTTGTAACCGCGGCATCTGCGGCGGCTGCTTCCTTGGCTAAATCATCGAGGGCATCAATCTTTGCTTTGGATTCCATTGCAGCTATAAATTTATCAGGTGATAAAAATGTAGAGACTCCCGGTTCAAATACCCTGTCCCAGTCCTCGGAAGTCACACCTTTGACCCCTTCTTCATAGGCCTTCTGCGCTTTCCGTTGGCGCGATTTGGCCGCTTCATTCTCCCGGACATATTGAGTGTATTCGTCTTGATAAAAGGCAATGCGCATACGCTTTTCCATTGATTCTATATACTTGTCGAGAGCCTTTTTATTGGCAACGAGTTTGCCATGTTCAGCGTCCAAATAGCCATTATATTCCGGACATACTTTGTTGATGGCTTTTATAGCCTTCAGGCGTTCTTTCTTGAATGCGGTCTCGTCTTCAGCCACTTTCAATAGGTCGAGTAATTTAGCCTTTTCGGTGGCGAGATTGTTAGTGAACTCCTCTCGCTTGCGGGTATGTTCCTCAATCTGCTGCTGCATCTCTTTCTCCTTTTCCTTGAGCTTTTCCTCGGCTTCGGAAGTCTGGCTGAATAAAGAATATAATGCCGCTCCAATTGATGCTATAGCCCCGATGACCGCCGTCCACGGAGTGGAGGCGAGAGCAGCCTTGAAAGCGTTGAACGAAGTAGTGGCCGCCTTTATGTTTCCTACCATAGCCTTGAAACCGGTAGAACAGAGCAGCATTGCGGTGCGAAAGGCCGTCATGAGTTTCCGCCCGACCCCCACAGTGGCAAAAAACACTTTTTGCGCGGTGTTGACAGCAATTACCGCCAGTTTATAAGTGCCCCATGTGATTACCACCAGTTTGATTACGCCGCTGAATTTTGTCAGGAACTGATATACATTGCCCAATGTCTGCACAAGCGATGTCAGCATCTTTATCAGGTCCTTGATGGGGCCTTCCGTTCCGTCGGCAATTTTGAGCACAAGTTCCTCGGCGGCGGATTTGAGTCCGGCGATTGCACCGGCAACATTGTCGCCCATCGTGGCCGACATCTCGTTGAACTCATCGTTGACCCCGGTAATGGCGTCGCGCAATTCAACGAGGGAGTCGGCTTCAGATAGAAACGTAGAAAAGGCGGCCACGCTTCGCTTGTCGGTCAGGTCGAGCGCTTTTGCGAGGTCGACACCTTCGGCATTGAGTTTCTGCAATCCTTTAGCGAGGTCGTCTGCATTCCGGACCGGACCGCCGAGAGCTTTCGCCAAAGCTCCGTTGGCGTCGCAAAGGTTAAGAATGATATTGCGGGTGGCGGTTGCCGCACTTGATGCATCAAAACCGGCGTTGGCAAGCTGACCCAGTAATGCGGTTGTATCCTCGAGTGAAAGTCCGAAAGCATGAGCTACCGGGCCTACCGTCGACAGTGATGCTTCCAATTTTGAGAAATCGAGTGCCGTTTTGGTTGTAGCTATGGCAAACGTAGCGAGCACGCTTTCTGTGTCCTTGGCATCTTTATGAAAAATACGGAGAGCGGCCCCGGCGAACGCCGCGGCACGCGGAAGGTCGGTGTCTACGGCCTTGGCAAATTTCAGCGTGGCGCTTTCCATAGCGAGGATTTGCTCGCGGCTGAATCCGAGTTTTGCAAGCTCGATCTGCAGGTTGGTTACTTCTGCGGCGGAATATGAAGTGGTGGCTCCGAGCTGGCGGGCCGCCGCTGTCATCTCCTTTATGCCGTCGCGCGATGTGCCGAGTATTGCGGCGAGCTTCGAATTGGCTTTCTCGAAGTCTACGACGAGGTTGAACGCATTCTTGAACGCTCCCGTAATGAAGGAAAATATAGTCAGTCCGACGCCATTAAAGAAGCCGATCATGGTCTGCTTCATCTTTGTCAGGGAGAAAAATCCGCCCTGAAGCCCGCGGGCTGCTGCATTGGCCTTGTCGAGAGCAGCCTGCACCTTGTTGATTTCGCCGCGGAGTTCGTTGTAGCGCTTGGGGTCGGTGGCCTTGGATGTATTGTTAAACTCTCGTTGGAGTTCCTTAAGGCGTTTCTTCAACTGGTTGACCGACATTGAAGTCAAGTCGAAACGCTTTGCGATTTCGTCCATCCTCGCACGGTTGAGCGACATCGCTTTATTATTCTGCTCGATTGATTTGCGGAGGTTTTTCCATTCGGCCGAGCCTCGTTTTCCCTCGGCCTCGAGCTGCGCCATAGCCTTCCGGCTGGCATTGGTCTGTTGCTGGAGTTCCTTGTTTTTTTTCTCCAGTTTGTGAAATTCTTCCTGTGCCTGGGTCGCATTGAGTGTCAGGACCCATTTGATATAGTCAGGTTCTAATTTTCTTGCCATTGCGTCAACTTATTATGTTGGCGCAAATGTATTATTAGTATTTATGGGGAAAAAGGACGCCGATATTATCAGCAGTCACCGCAATCACTTCCATAGCAACCTGGTGCTGCGCTTGACTCATCGGCCGAAGTCGTATAAGTGCATCTATCTATTTTATGTTCTGTTTCGCGGTCGCACTTGTTGATAAATGCGCGGTGGTCGCGATTCCATGTCTCGAGGTTTTCGCGCATTATACGCTTCTTACGGGCGTCGGCCATAGCGCCGGCACGTGCCCAAAGGTAGAGCCATTTCCAAAAACTTCTGCGGCGTTTCATCGTTCAATTCCTTTCGTGAGTAGTTCCGTTATGAGTAATGATGTGGACTGCCGGCGGCGGTCAGCCTCGTCCCTGATTAAATTAAGTAGCCAAGTAGGCAGGGTGAGCGAGATTTTAGTCCTCGGTTCGCCATCGATTGTTTTTCTTCCGGCGCCATCTCGTGCGCCTCCGCTTCCTATGCCTCCCATATTGTTTTATTTATTGGTTTTCACAAATATAATAAATTATTTTGATTTAGGCGATATTTTCAAAATAAAATAAATATGTTTTACAACATATAAAAATACCCCCGAGATATGTCGGGGGTATAGCCAGCGAGAACAATGTATAAAAGTGTAAATCAAACAAGTTGCAACTGGCTTAATTCCTGACCGAAAGAATGCAACGCGGATTGTATTTTCTCAGTGGTTTTGGGTGAAGGATTACGGTATCCTGATATATATTGAGAGAGCTGGGCCGCCGAAATCCCGGTAAGTTTAGCGAGGCCTTTGTAGGAAATAAGGTCGGCGTAATAGACCAGAAATGATGGCAAATCGTATGAAAAAGCGAACTCAACCTCCTCGAAAGGCTTCCCTTCCTCTTTGAAAAACGATTTCATATCCTCATACTCTGCCATAAAATCAGCGATAGCGTCATTGGCAGTTGCTCCATCGCCATGCACGCCCCAGCCAAGATTGTTGTCATCGGGCATGTAGGCGCCATAGCTGCCGTCTTTGCCACGCTCTATAAATACTCTAACTGTCTTCATAATCAGACTATACTTTACTATGCTATACTTTACTTTAACAATTCTATTCAGTTTTGGTTTGAAAGGGAGGGGCCAAAGCCCCTTCCTTCATTTTATTCCGGCATCACGTAGGATTGATTTGAGTGTGCCGGGCTTGACTTCTTCCGAACCGTGATTACTTGTTTTGAAGTATTTCCCGGTGATTGGAGAGTACCACATCGGATGTCCGCCACGTTGTCTACCGGTATCCCAACACCCGTATTTACTCAGCTGTTTGTGGAGTTCATTGTATTTCATTGTTCTCTTGTTTTGATTTACAATACAAAGATAATGCTAAATTTTTATTTAGCAAAATATTTTGACAAAAAAATTACGGCTTGGACAAATATTTTTCCAAGTATCCGTCCAAGCCTTATCGGGAGATATAATAATTATAATGATGCGGCCGGCACGTCGTTAGCCGGGATGTCGACATCTGGCGGAGATGACAGCGTGACGATGTCGCGCCGGAGCATCTGGAGGGCGCGCAGACGGTTCATTACCTCGGTGTCCGCCTGTTCGTCGACGGTCGACAGGTCGAGGATAACGAGGCGGGTAACTTCGTCGATGGTCCGGGTATAGGTTTTCGCGATGTCGGGCTGGTTCTGGAGGGTGTCGAGCACGTCGACCACGGCGTCGGTAATCTGTGCGCCTGCAACTTCAAGTCTCATCGCGCACCTCCTTTCCTGGTATTGCGGATCAGCCATGCAAAGCCCCAGGGCGACAGGTATAGGCAGTCGACGCCGATAGCGCGCTGCGCCGCCAATGTATCGGCGATTGTCATGAAGTGGAAATACATTAATGCGGCCACAATGCAGGCAGCGATTAATGACGCTTTCGGAGAGAAAGCGGCGCTGATGACGCGCGATGCCACGGCACGGAGGTTGGGAACTTGCGTCCGGGAAGCGGGCGCGGTAAGTGTTGTTGTGTTCATAACTGTGATTAGTTTCGCGTTTAGACAGAAAAAACGGCTGTCATATCCCGTCGCGAAACTAATCACAGTATCTCCGCAGAGCCTTTATGATATGGATATGGCAGCCGTAATAGCTGGTATGTGAGGGCATAAAAAATGCCCGATAATATGTCGAGCCTCTAACCGGGGCTGAGCGGCATAGATAAACTATGATTAGTTTCGCACTACAAAGCTACAAATAAAAATTATTTTTACAAATATTTTTACTTGAAAATTTTGATAATTCACAAAAGTGTATTATATTTGTATTGTCAAACAAAAAGAGTTATTCAACATGATGGACAAACAAGCACTTTTACAGTATTGGGCAGGCGAATTAATCGCGGTCAAGATGGAGCTTGAAAAAATCTCCTACCTATTGCAGTCAGGAGTCAAGCCCACGAGAGAGATTGAACGACACCTCGACAACATGCTCGACAGAAAGAAACATTTGGAAATGTTGATAGAGGAAGTTCGCAAACAGAAGTAAAACACGGGGAGGGGGGCACCCCTCTCCCCTTAAAATTAAACAACGATGAAAGAACGTATAGAAAAATGGAAACAGATGGAGGCAGCCGGCGATCCTGCTGCGACCGACTATCTGAAAGAGATAACAACTCAGGCACAGGCCGAGGGCAAAATTCAGGAAATGAATGAAGCCCTGCAATATCTGATGGCATCGGCCGACAAGCATCTTGACAACGTAGAGAAGTCAGTTGCTTCTTATACGATGCATGAACGCATGGGAACGTTAACCGAGGTTGTCAACCTCGCCTACATTGCCCGGCATTATTTCGGCAAGACCCGCCAGTGGTTGTATCAGAGAGTAAAGGGCCAGTTAGTAAACGGCAAGCCCGCAGCCTTCACCGAGGCTGAAGAAGCGACGTTTATAAAAGCTCTTAACGAGATTGGAGTGCAACTGGCAACATTTTCTCAGCGAGTATGACAAACGAACAAGCGTCCTTGGCTCTTTTTGTTTGACACGCAAAGTCCACAGACGCTGTCGGGGCTGTGCCAAAATAGGCACAGCCCCGATTTTATAAATCATCGAGTAATGGATAATTTTACACATCAGCAAAAAAATGCCCCCGCGATATGGCGGGGGCATGCGGTCAAAGCTTGTGTGTCAAACGATAACTATTGAACCGCAAGGAATTGGCGGCCGATGGCGTGTAGGCCGTCGACTATGCGCTGACGTTGTGCCGGGCGGGGAAACTTGAGGGCATTCGCGTAATGGCTGAGCAGCTTTTGGTTTATACCGGTAGCACGGCTGATTGCAGCCATTGTCGTAAACTTCTCGGCATCACGAAGCAGTGCGGCTGCCGACAGGGTATACTCGATTTCGTAATCACCGGCTGCCAACCATTCGGGCACCGGATCGCCATCTTCGACCATAGCATCTATGTGAAAGCGAAGCGACTCCTCAAAGTCACTTTTAATACCTGGAAGTGTCTTGTTGGTACACAAAACGGCTCCTACACCTTCATAGCCCCAACCGCAGCAGTAGTTTTTTCCAGCCCAACTGATTTCTACGTTAATGATATTAGCCATATTACGATATTTGTTGAATGCAGGGGGGCTTAACGCCACCCTGCCTGTTTGAAAATACTGTTTAAAATCTCTTGTTCAAGCGTATCCGACAGCTTTTTATTCACAGTCACACGTCCTTTCTTAATAGGGTGCTTGAACTGTCGATGGTCGCCTTTGGTTGTCGCGAGATACCAGCCGTCAGCTTCAAGCATCCTGATTACTTCCCTTACTTTGTAGCGTTTCATTTTTGATTATAGTTATCGTTTGACACTATAAAGGTAGTAATTTTTCTATATATAACAAAATTATAAAGTAGAAATTTCACTACCTGTGATAAATTTAGCATTATTTTACAGTGATGTGAGGAGTGTTTTTTAGCATGGTATGCCAGTCATATAAAAAATCGCTCCCGGGCAACTCTTTGCACGGGAGCGATGGGTAATGATTATTGTTTCACCTATTCAGAGGTCAAGTTGTGGCTGTGGGTTAAGACGTTCGGAGCGGAGCCTTCCAAGTGATTCCTCTATTTTACGTCGCCTTGCTTTTGCTTCTTTTTCTTCCAATATTACGGCGTTGAGTTCTTTTAGAAGTTTGAGTTCTGCTTCATTAGCCTTTAATTGTCTGTCGAGAGTGTTATGAAAGTGATTATAAAGTACCTCGTAACATTCTCGGCGATATTCTATAACATTCTTTTTTGCTTCGGGTGCTACTTTCCCGGGATTAATTGTAGCAAGCCAGCCGTAGATAAATTTTACCGGTAGGCAAAACATGTCGTAATTCTTTCCATCTGCTCCAGGTGAGGGGATAATCACCCCAACTGGTTTAAAAAATTCATCTTCTTGAATTTTATCCCGTTGTGCCTTTGCATCAATTCCGATAGCTTCGCAGATAGGTTTAATAGGGAGATATTCTATACCGTCTTTGCAGACAATCAAAATTTCAACGCTGTTAAAATTGATACACTTGTTATCCATGATTTATACTATTTTAGGTGAAACGATAATCTTATAAAGTAAATAATCTCGTATAATGTGATGCGCTACTCAATTCTGTTGGAAAAATCGCTCCCGGGCAACTCTTTGCATCGGGAGCGATGGGTAAAATAATTCACCTAATTGAAGTCCAATACGGGACAGGAATCAAGTCTTTGTTTTCGGATTGAGGCGAGATGTTCCTCGGCTTTGCGCCGGTCGGCCTTCGCCTCTTTTTCGCGAGAGATAGCATCGTTGACAGCTTTGAGGGCGGCAATTTCGGCCTCGTTTTCCTCTACACGCCGCCGGAGCGACCCGGCGAAATGCCGGTAGAGGGCGTTGTAGCATTCCAACTGGTAGCGTAGGACTGAGCCGCGGGCTGCCTCAGAAACATTTTTTGTATTGATGGTGAAAATCCATCCGTAAACAAATTCGAGTGGCAGGCTGACCATCTCGCGCTGCTTTCCGTCGGAGGCAACCATTGTGCTGAGCACAATAGTTGAAGCTAAAATTTCATGGTCTTTCAACTTTGCATACTGAGATTCGTAGTTAACGCCAATGGCGTCGCAGATGGGTTTGACGGGGACGAAAAAGTTGTTGTTTTCGTCGTGGACGGCAGAAATTTCGATGCCGTTGATTGTGGTAATTACTTGTTTGTCCATATTGCAATAGTTAATAGTGAATTATTTACCGCAAATATAGTAAATAATTCCATAGTGAGAAAATATTTTACATTTTATGTGTAAAAAATCCCCGACGGAGGCCGACGGGGACGTTGCAACGGGACGGAAAGAGTTATTTATTAATTGGAGGTGTGGTCTGCTTTTTCTTTTTTCGAGTCTCGATACACTTTGATTTGTGCGGCCATAGCCACTCCAAAAGAGAGAATGACACCGATAATGAATTCGACTCCGAGAGCTGCGAGGAGGGTAACAACCCACCCGTGGGCGCCAATAAGCCAGCATACAGCCACTATGGCCGGGATAAGCATTATCGCCGACCTCAATACTATTCCTGTAATGTGTTTGAATTTTTTCATAATTATTGTTTTAATTGGTTATTGAACTGTTGTAGGAGTTCGGGAAAATGCCGGTCAAGCCAGTCTTGGAACTCGTATTTCACATTTATCATGGTTTCACAGTAGAGAATACCCCAGATTTGGCGGTTATAGATTTGATAATTACCGTGTCGTTTCATATCGAGAAAGCGGATATAAGTCGGTAACGTCGTTTCTGTCCTGATACCCTCTCCGTCGGGGGTGATATGGTACCGGGGATTTGTCAACGCCTCCAGCAAAACCCCGCTTCTTCCCTGAAGGGTCGAACCGCCTCGTTTCTCGCGGATCCGGTCGTGGCCACTCTGATATATCCTTTCGGTGGCGATAGCCCTTTGAGCCTCGAATATATCGCGGATTCCCTTTTCGAGTTGTTGTCGGAAATATTGTGCTTTAATGCTTTCGGCTTCCATACTGTCAGGTTATTATTTTAAAGCCAATCGACCACCCGGCGAACCCGGCGAAAAACTCCGTTTCGGGGAGAGTGTTCAGTGTCGAGACATCGAAACGCATTACAGGACAACCGGCGGCGAGGTCGTCAAGCATCAGGGCCTTGACATCCTCGATAGCTTTTTGCGAGGATTCCAAAGCGGCAAACGAGGTCTTTCGCTGTGGATCGTATTTCTCCATGACGAACACCACACATTGGTTGGCCTCGCGGAAAGCGTCGGGGTTCTTGCTTTCCGATTCACCTCCGGGCGGAAGGATAAACAGGGTTATGGAGCCGGTCGGTAACGCCTGAATCTTCTTTCCCATGTCCTTATCCACCGCCACGGGCAGAACGCCGGTAACGGAAACGAGGCGGTCGGCTACCCGCTCCCAATATTCGCGATACTGAAGGAGATTTATCATAACTGTCCGAAATAGTGGTTTGCTTCTGCGGTTCTGCGTTTGACAAGTCCGGGGAGCGGCTTCAGTACGCCGTTAATCCTTGCGTTGACGTGCTTCAGGAACTCGGCACGGATAGAATGGTCATTCGGGTTTGCCTTGACCTTCCGGAGTAACGTCGGTGCCTTAGCCGAGAGGGAACCGACATTGTAAGACAGCGAAACAAGCGCGTCGAACTGGTTGTTAGTGAGGGCAACCCCCGCGAATAACGGCGCGACCTTGGCGGCGAACTTCCGTATATCGCTATCGAACAGACTTTCCGCCTCCGCCTGTGTGATACGCTTGCCGGGGGTAACGTCTGCACCTGTATGTCCGTAGCCGATAGTAAGGACACCGGCGGGGCAACGGTAGGCGGTTAATTTACAGCCTTCCCAGCCCTTAATCATCTGTTTAATTTTCTGTGATAATTCCATGATTATGAAGTTTTAGAATTTCGTTTTTCGTTCATATACTCGAATTTACATTTATACAGGTAAATGAGGACCGCCCACATATCCGCCGTTTCTACCTGACTGACGTTTCCGAACAGTCCGGCAGACGCTACCTCGAAGGTTATGCCGGTCCACCCTGTCTTGTCGTCGGGCTTCGTGCTTCCGGAACTCTTGAAGATAATCCGAAAGTCGATTTTCTTCCCGTTTATCTCTATCGGCCCGCTCTGGATAGCCTTCCAGACGGATGAAAACAGTTTCGGGGCGTGGAAGGCCAGGAGGTCGGGCACCGGAGCGGTGTCCGGGATATGGTAGAGCGTTCGGGCGATATGTTCGTATCCCTCGGCCATTGCTTCGGGTTCTGCTCCGTCCAGACATTCGGCGACGGTGTAGCACTCCACGAACTCACCGAATGTAACACCCTGAAGAAGGTCGCCGGGGCCTTTATACCCCTTATATTCCGGAAGGAGATTAACCACGGTATCGAAATCGAGATGAATACGCTCCTGCCCCTCGATCATTTCCTTGACAAAATAGCCGTCAATTGCCGAAATCTGTCTTTCGAGTTCGTCGATGTATTCCTGTTTCAGGATTGTAAAATCGGATTTCCCGAGGTCGATCAAGAAGGAGAACCAACGAATGCGGAAGTAATCAGGCGTTATTATCTTTCCGGCAAGAGCGAAAGCCAGAAAGCAATAATATTCATATTGCGCCGGTGTCAGCTCCGCTACATTGACCGGAATTTTTACCGTTTTTCCTCGCGTGGTGATTGTTTCCATTAAAACGACATTCCTTTGCTGTGAACAATCGGACCGGGCATCGTGTGGTCGGGCGTTTCGCCTTCCGCGTCGAGCTGCGCCACGATGTCCTGAATATTCTCTATATATTTTTTTGCATCCGCACCGAGGGAGGCGGCGACAGCTGCGCGGGCGGATTGCTCGGCGCGTAGCCGGGAGTTAACCGGTTGCGACTGTTGAATCTGCACCACTCCTTCAGGAATGACTTCCACCGGAAGGCGTTCGATTGCCTTCTGCATGGTGAGCAACGCCACGGCGCGGGCAGCAGGTTCCTTCAGAAGGTCGGTAATTTCGGAATCCTCTCCCGATAACAGGAGGGAGAGATATTTGCGACCGAGAACCGGGGCGACCTGTGCGCCCTGTACCTCGCGAATAATCGGGAGGAGTGTAACGAATAACCGGTGAGACCCGATATTATAATATTCATCGAACTCCTCTTTACTCTGAATCAGTAGTCCCTTGCGTAGGTTGTATTTCCGCGATTCAGTCCAGAACGGGAAGGCTTCGCGGTCCATTGTCTCGATAAGGGCATCCGTCGCTTCGTATGCGAGACGGAGGATATTCTGTTCGTCTTTGAACTCCTGAAGAGCCGTCAACCCCTTTTCGTTCTCACCGAGGCGGCGGGAGCGTCCTGTGCTGTCATGCTGCGCGTCGAGTGTCGGGATTATTTTCAGCCATGTAAACAGGACGACCGCCTGCCGGAGGTACTTCAGGGCGGTGACAGCACCGGGTGAACCGTCGCCCGGTGGTGTGGTCCCGGCGTAGAAATCCGCCAGAGCCTTGACCGGTTCCGGGCCTATGATTGCGGTTACATCACGGATTCCCAAAGGCAGAACCGGTTCCCACTTGGAAAAATCCACGTCGTTAGATATTAACCCGATAGCTGCGGTTATCTCGCTGCTTCCGTCGGCTTGCACGTTAAATAATTTCATCGCGTTTCAGTTTATAGGGTTTCCAGTCGGGGAAATCGTTGTTAAAGGAATGTATATTGTCGAAAACTTCTTCTTTGTAGAATCGAGCCAGTTGCGTGTCGACGGTAATCACCGTACATTCCGATCGAGGATTCGTATTAACGTTAGCGCTGCCCTCAATAACAAAATCGAATCGTTCACCGAAACCGGCAATAACCTTAGAGTGGTTACGGAAAATCGCTACCCTCCCGTCGAATTCATTCGCTAATTCCGATAACATTAGGTAAATGGTATAATACGAGGCTTGAAAAATTTCACCTACATAAAAATCAATATGCCCGAGGTCGCCACGATGTACCCACTTGGCAATCTCTTCGACATCAGTCACAGCCATGCACCATGTAGATAAAAGCACATATTCAACCCGTTGCTGTTTTATTATAACCCGTAAATAGGTGAGCGCGTCGACATCGCCGAATGAAAAACAGTGATAGGCCGTACCATTCTCGAAATGCCACGGCAACACCTTCTCGAGAGCAAGTTCTGATTTTATACGGCGCTCTACATAACGCCCGTATGTACGTTGGCAAGTGACCGTTCGATCCTTGTTAGGATTATCTGGACGTTCTTTACCCTCGTCTTTGCTACGATGTGGCTGCTCTATGTCACCGAACAAACTACGCATTTGCTTTAACTCGGTTTTCGGGGTTCACATTCTTTTCAGCCTCGACGACTGTCCGGTATAAGCCGATTTTTATATCTGTTCCGGGGTGGTTGACATCGATAAATATCTGGAAGGGCTTGCAAAGTATCATATCAGGCACGGCGGTCTCCGTGGCGTTGTAGACCTTCAGGGCGTAGAGTTTTTCAGAGCCGGAACCTAATTTCGTATCGAGTATAAGATTTGAGAGCGAGGGGTCCAGCCCGAAACCGGAGGTGGCGGCGGCTTCTGACTTCTTGCAGATTGCGACCTGTGCCTCGATATAGTCTTTAACCTTGTTGTCGATAGCCACAATCTCCCAGCCCTCGAACTCGTTAGCCTCAGGATTCCAGTAGTCGGAAGTATGAAGGAACTTTCCGGCGTTCTCTTTTCCAGACATTGAATTTGCAAATTTCTCCATTGCCTCGTCCTTGAACTCCTCCAGCATTTCGGCACGGTAAGGAATGTTCTTTTGTCGGCAAACATCTTTTATCCGCTCCTCGGCGCGGTCCCAATATGACTGCGGCGACTTGATATGCTTCGATATTGCGGCGGCGTTCTCGTTGTAAGCTGCCAGAAGGGGGGCGAGTGTGCCGGCGAGTTCGAGCCAGTCGAACGCCCCGATAAAGCGCGGAACGCTATAATGGTCGTGGTTGTAACTGTATATGTTGTAATATGCCAGAGAGACAGGATATTTCAACGGGTCGCGGGGGTCGAACAGGGGGTAAACGTGCGAGGTAGCCGGGTCAGCGGCCGGCCAATCCGCCACCATTGCCTGTGTCGGCAATTTATTCTCGCCCGGATAGACAAAACGAACCTTTCCGGCGGGGACGTGTTCGACGGTCGCAATCTTACCCACACCGATACGCGACCCGCGTGTCCGGGTGAACTTCACCCAGAATCCCTCCAGATGAACGAGGTCTATCAGACAGCGGTGCAACTGTGTGAGGTAATCGGTTGTCTTCAGGTCGGCGGTAATCTCGTCGTCGACGGTCCAGGCCCGGTAAAAGATATTCGAGCCGTCTACCGCGTCGCGGTAGAGCCGGGGACCCTCGCCCCACTGCAAACCGGCTTTCTTACCCATGATTCCCTCACCGGCGTAAAAGTTTTCAAGAAGGTGGCGGACTTTGCCGGGGAGGTTGTTATCCTCTCCGTAGGGTATTACAGGCGTTCCGTTAACGTTTATATACTTGTAGCCAAAGGAAGCGGTCGCCCCCCGGAGCATATAGGTTGAAGGTGTCCAGCCTCCCGCCTTGGCGTTCAGGCTGAAAGTGAAAATCTCACCGGCCCCGTTATCGACGAAACCGAAATTTCCGATTCTTCGTATCATCGTAAAAGTTAAAGTATCAGTTTAACACGGTTCGCCGGCCGTTAAACTCCATTATAAGGGGTTGCCAACAATTACGGGCGAGGCCTGTCTCCGTGTCGGTGAAAAATAATTTGTAACTTGAATTTGCTATTTTCTCATCAGCAGCTTTAGGGCGTATACGTGCGGCATTGATTATCACTATGTCGCCCCCGCTGCGTGTCTGAGAGTTCCACTTCCGGAACTTCAGCGAGAATGTACCGCCGGACAAGCTGATACGTTTCATCTGCTCGATAGCGTCGTACAGATCTATTTTTTGAGCCGATTTATCCATGGTAACATTATTTCTGTAATAAAACCATACATCAGGTATATGACGACCATAGCAACCAGTCCCCATCCTATAATGCTGCCTAAAGGGATTCCGATCTTAACATCCGTCTTAGCTTCCTCCTTCTTTTGGGTGACGGAATCCACGGAACCGGAAGTCTCGGCGTTGTCTGATGAACCGCGTAGGTCGAATATGCTTTTTTTGAGCGTTTCCGTCGAGACTTCAGCCGAAAAGTTAGAGTTAATTTCCCAAAGGATAACGACCGGGCGGCCTGCGGTGTCTCGCTCGATGTCGATACGACCACACTCCCCGGCACCACCTTTAATTGTGTCCCGTTGACAAATACTATCATTTGCCTCGCTGTGAACTGATTCGTTTTTTTCGGAAGTGTTGAACTCGTTATGTTCGATCGTCTCCGATTCCTGAACCACGTTTCGAGAGCTGCGACACCCTCCAGCAATAAGACCAGCGACAACGCAAGCGCAAATGAACGCCCTATTTGAGAGAGCGCGTAACCGACAACCAAGATAATATTCTCCATTATTCATAACTGCAATAATTATTTTGTCAATTCACCCATGCGCTCGTTGATATTAGCCTTGAACTTGTCGAGTTCGTTGGCATAATGAATAGATATACCCAGTAGAGATGCAACGAAAATGCAGATACTCCCGAACGCAGTCAGTACAGAACTATGTATCTCACCCTCCGGCGGGATGAACAATCCCATAAACAGGAGCGTAAGTCCGGCAATCATTACAACGAAAGCCAGACAGTAGATAACCACCTCCTTAAAAGTAAGTTTGTCGAACTCTTGTTTCAGATGTTTCATGATGCTAAGCAATTAAAATGTATGCAAATATCCTAATATGGTACGGCACTGCGAAGGACATGACCCGATAACAAAAAAGTACCCGTTTCACAACGGGTACTCTGCTACTCATAAAATAACCATTATCTCACAATCAACATTGTTGGCTGTCTACCTTTGAGTGCATACCCTTTTCGATATACTCGAAAACAGGGTCAAATACTTCTTCAGTAAGCAACAGACGGAGCCTGGTAAGGTCGGCCTGCATACTTATTATATTGTCATCTACAGGTACGCCGTTGACGTCACGATGCTGGACTAAGTCGAGCGCGTTATCGAGCTGCAACAGCGCGTCCCGTAAAGATTGTTTGGCATTTTTGACGTATGCGTCTACTTTTCCAAGCGCTGTTTCTTCGTCATTTTTTTCGTTTTTTTCAGTCATACCGATATTCTCGAAGGTCGCTTCAACGCGTGCCGCCACTTCTTCCGATGTCACACTCTCGGGCGTGTCCGCGCCTCTACCCGCAAGAAGCCTGAGATCGGCTTTCAGAGCATTGAGTACACGCAGCGCATGCAGTGCCTCCATATCGTCCATCCCGATTTCATCGCTTTGGTTGAGAATATAGTTGAACAGTCCGGTTAAAGTGTCATTATAATAATCGAAGGTTCCGCAACTGTGCTGAAGGTTTCCTATTACTTGTGTTGCGCCTGCTGAAAGTATAATATTATTTTTCATTGTGTTACCGATTTTAAATTGATAGAATAAAATGTGATTTTCTGTGTACTGTTTTTCTGTCATTTTAAGCCGATTTTGTCCTGGCGGAAGTAGCGGGCGGTATCCCTGACGCCCCAGGGGAGGAATCCCGCGAGGAATACCAGCGCCCCGAAAGCGACCAATCTATAATTGTCTGATAATACACCGACATACTCCATCAAGGCCGCGGCTATACTTGCAAATATACTGAAATTTTTCGATGTAAGGCAAATAATTCCTTTAATAAGGTAAATTTTCACTCTTGGCTTGTACGACAGAGCCGGAGCAGGAAGGGTTGTAGTTGTTTTCATTACTGTGGCAGTTTATTTGTTTGACGTTCTGATAAGACATAAAAAAGGCGAACACCTCTCCTTGTCGTCAAACTGCCACGGAAACCGACGATGGGTCGAGTTATTAATGGTGGAGAAGGCGTTCGCCTATATTTCGTATTTACATTTTGGGCATAAAAAATGCCCGATTATTCGAGCCGCTTCAGACTCGACCCGGAGTAGACTCCATAACAGTTTGACACTGCGAATGTCGGCATAATTTTGTGAACAAAAAAAAAAAAAACGTTAATAAAATTTAATTGTAAATATAAAAAATAAGCCGGAGCAAAAGTTCCGGCTATTTGCTTGTGCATAGATATAAATTGGATAAAAGGATATTACCACTCCTCCTCTACTATCGGACTGAAATTGGAGAGGGCTTTTAACGATGTGATGAGTTCTGAAAATTGTTCGGCAGATTTTTCTTTTATTTCTTTCCATATTTTGTTATGGGCACCTTTGTCAATTCCTCCTTTTCCGGATTTTTCTGCGGTAGTTATTAGACCAAGGCTGCAGTGAGGTGCATTCCCTGGTTTATTTTCATGGGTGATTCCTGACATTTCAACTCTGAAACGTCCATCTTTCGATTGTAATTTTAAAATATATTCAACTTTCCCCGTGTAAGCACTATAAAATCCGCCTTTTTTGAATGGGAATTGAGCTTTCAGAATTATTGTTCCCGTAGTTTGGTCTTCCATTTGGGTAACGGCCTTTCCATTTACAAATGATGTTGCTACCCACTCGCGTAGACCTCCATAAATTTCAGATTGGGTCTTCCCTTCTACTTGAATAACTTCGGAGTAAGTCAATGGTTTGTCTTGTGCTGTACCTATCAAAGAAATCAGGAGGGAGAGCATCAAAAAGATTTTTTTCATAACGGCGTGTAATTAAAAAATATCGCCGGTTTTCTGGTGTTTGACATCGCAAAAATACAAATTTTATGTGGTAATCAAAGTCAAAATCTAATATTATCGCCCCATAAATGCATTTTTCAGCATGAAATTTTGGTCGGGTTTTATTGAATTGTGCCTATATCAGGGAGTTAATTCCTTTTGAAATCACAATCGCAAAAAATGACACGACGCGCAGACCGTGCCGCTCTGAAGCGCGAAAGTTATTACCACCCCTTACCGGAGTGAAATGTGAGCCGGGGGGATTCGTTACCTCGTTACATGGAGTCGGCGCGGTGAGATGCAAAACGCCCGGCGACCGGAAGGTCGTCGGGCGTTGCTCGGTCGGTTGATTGTTAACCGGTAAGTATGTCAGGAATTGAAGCGGTCGGCCATCCATTGCTCGACCATTGAATCGGCTCCGGAACCTGCGGCATTCTCGGCTTTGGCTGCTGTCAGCCACGAACGGCGCATCATCAGGTATTTGAAAGCGTCGGAGAAGTTGGTCGACAATCGGGGCAGCTTCTTCGGAGCCAGCTTCTCGGACTTCTTGACCTTGGCCACTATCTTTACATCTCCACGGTATTTAACTTCAGCCTTTGCGAGTTCGATACTTGAAATCATTTCGGTGCAGTTCAGAGCGTCAACCATAAGGAGCGGAAGGCGTTTGTTCTTGCCGCTCATCAGTTCGTGCATGAAGTTAAATTCAGCCTCTTGCCTTATCGTTCCTTGCTTGCGCGACATCAGAACCACACTCCAGCCGGTGCGCCTTCCTTCTGAGTCCTTCTCGATAGCGGCTTTAATCTTGCCGGCCTGGTCCTCGTTCTGCCTCTGGTAGTTGTTGCCCGCTCGGTCGTAATAGAGATAAAGCACCTTCTCTTGGTGGCTCTGAAAGAATGTAAGGAATTGGTCGGCGAGTTCCCGCATAGAGTTAGGCGGCAGCTCGTAAAGGTTTTTATGAATCCGGTAATATTGTCCGTCAGGTTGGGCGATAACGAAAGAAAGCATATTGCCGAAATCCATACCACCCTCCAGTGGTCGGGAGGGGTCGAGGTAACGGAGTTGCGAACAGTTGAACGCGGCTTCTCCGGAAATCGTTCCGTCGGTGTACTTGTGGCGTTCTCCGAACAGAACGTAAAATCTCGCGTCCTGTCTCACGCCCGGACGCATACCCAGAACGGATTTAAGGAACTCGTGATGTTCGAGGGCGGCGTTATACAGTCGTTTGGCATAGTCGAGGGTTAGAATGTCGATATTAACGAAACTCGATATATTCATAAAGAAGGTTTGCCCCTTCCTTAACTTCAGGAGACCCTCGGTATAATATTCGATTTTCTTTTCTATCCGGGCGAGTTTGCGAACATCAGGGGTCGGGTTCCGGTTCTCGCGGGTGAGTTTAATCCGGTATTTATTGAGTTCGCCCGCCGCCTGAATCGTCTTTATGATTCTTTCGGGGTTCATTTCGGAGGCATAGCGGAAAAACCAGTCGAACTCCCCTTCGGTAACGTCGGGCATATCGGTTGTAATCGTTACACCTCCGTAAAGGTGGCAGCGTCCGTAAGTAATCGCGTCGCCTCGTAGTATAGGCATCACACGGGCGGCGCGGCTATCGGAAGCGTATTTTGCTTCATCGAACAGGAGGTGGGCGACGGATTTACCGGCGAGTAAGGAGGGATTATCGAGAGAGCCGAGAAAGATAACAGAGCCATTCCAGAAACTATAAACGTGCCGATAATCATCGACAATAACGGAACATCTTTTCGACCATTCCACCGGGGGGCGTTTTCCCTTTATGTAGTGAACTCCTTCAATCAGTCCGTTAAGTTTCCAGCCATTCTGAACGGCGGGCATGATATTGTCGATAAGGTTTGAATAAGTGTTCGCCACAATCGCTACTGGTGCGCCCGGCATTAGGCGCACACAGCGTTCGGAACGCCGGGCGAGGATAACGGTACTTTTAGCCACACCACGGCCGCCGATAAATACGAGGTTGGTCGTATCTATCCAGTCGCATAAAACGAGGGCTTCAGAGCCAAATTTTACAGCGGCTTCAGGGGCTTCTTTACTTATCTTCATCGCCGAACTCTTTTATATCCTCGATAATTCGGGAAAGCAAATTGCGTTTCTTGATTCCGGCATCCTCCTTGATTCGTTGGCGGCTAAATTCGGGAATGTCGGGTATAGAATCGATGAAAGCGTCGATTTCCTTCCGGTCGGCGCGTGGTGCGCCCAGACTTTCGGGGTCGGCGGTGTAGATAGTTACGGGGGCCGCGTCGAGAAGTTCCTGCGGTATCTCCGGGGCTTCATCGTCGTAACAGCCCCGGAGTTTGGCAGCTTCGACAATGTAGCCCTTCGCCTCCTTCAGTTTCCCGGCGGATATTGCGAGTTTGGCGAGGTTATCGAGACGGTCGGCGTAGATATTCGACCATGCGCGGGCCGTCACTCCTTCCTGGTCGTAGAAAAAATTCAGGGTGTCGGTGTAGATTTGCCTCGCCATCCAGTCTGATAGACCGTAAGCGTCAGACTTCAGGAGTTTGATAATTCCGGATTTGGTAACTATGCGTTCGCCTCCGGGCATCATCATTCTGGCATGGAAACCCCGGACCACCTTCATTAGGTCGAAATATTCGCGCTCTGAAGGGGTAAGGCTATCAACGTCGCCGGTTTTCAGAATCCGGTCGAGTTGGTGGAAATCTATCGCCTCAAAATTGATTCGGGAGGGCTTAATCGGTAAACTCATCGTCGTCCATGTGGTTAACCAGTTCATTAAATCGGTTATTCGCCTGAAGTTTCTGAAGGGCCTTTATCGCGTCGATATTTCCGGCTTTCGCCGCCTCCTGTAATTTTTTTTGAGGGTCGGCGCGTCCTATGGCTTTGCCGGCGGCTATCAGCAGGGCGACTTCGGAACCGGGCGTATTGGCGAGAAGGCAGAAGGCGACGCGCTTCTCGCGGGGCCATTCCATAGCCACCGCGATGTCCCTCGGCATGAATCCGACGGCGGCGAGTTGCATTATTTCTTCTTCCTCCTTCTTGGAGATAGCCGGTAATTCGGGAGGTGTGGGGTTATTGTCGGTATTCATCTTCGAGACGTTTACAAGCGGTATGATAATAGCCTTCGTCCTGTTCCATTAGGATAAAGCGGCGACCGGAGCGGACGGCGGCGACGGCGGTAGTTCCGGAACCTCCGAAAGTATCGAGGATAACATCGCCGGGCTTGGTCGCGTCGGCTATAAATTTTTGAATCAGGGCGACCGGCTTTTGTGTCGGGTGAACTTTCGCTCCGGAGGTCGATTTCGCGCCGGTGGAGAAACTTTTTATACCGGAAATAATATTTTTCCCCTTTATATTCACCCCATCTCCGGCATGAAACAATACAAGTTCGTGGAAAAATGCGTAACGACTGCCCGGTCCGGCCAATTTATCCCAGACGAGCATATTATGCGCTTTCAAAATTTCATCGAACAGCGGATAATAAAAAGCATAGCCCCTCCAGTCGCAAAAGAAGTAAATACAGGCTTCCGGACGGCATACGCGGCGGAACTCCTCGAATAATTCCCGGTAGAAGGGTCGGCAGATTGATAAATCCTTAAACGCTCCTTTTTGCCCGTTGTGGGTCATTCCGAGAAAATAGGGGGGATCGGTAATAATACAGTCAACGGAGGTCGACGGAAGCGTCTTTATCGTTTCGAGGCAGTCGCCGTTGTATATAGTGCCACCGGGAAATTCCCGGAGGTCAGTCGTCGAGAGATTGCAGGAGGGATAAAGATACATTCAGAGCGTCGATTTTCTTGTTAATTATTCCCAGTTGATAACCGGCTTCGGAACGGTCGCACGGGTGGCAGCCGGAACGCGAAAGGTACCGGGTAAGATCGGACCGATTTCGTTCAGCTTTGGCGATTTCCCCAGTTACTTTTTTTTTCGTCGTGCCACTTCCTCCTGAATAGCCTTTTTTGTCGCGCTCCAGCGGGCGAGAGCGGCTTCGGCGCGGTCGTTGGTTTCGCCCTTCTCCTTTGCGGTATTGACAGCCTTCCGGTGTTTGGATTCGTTGACATTCGCGCTCTGGAGTTTCTTCATAAGGTCTATTTCGGAAAGTTGGGTATAATCCTCGGCGGCCTCCATTTCGCGGAACTTTGCAGCTTTACCGAGAATCGCGCCGTTTTCCCGGTAATATTCGAGTTCGTCCCAAATTTCGCGGTTCTTCAGATATTCGGTAACGACTTTCTCACAGTCGGCGACGGCGGCGGCTGTCTCGTCATCGGCGAGAACCTGAAGGCGTGCGTGGGCGGATTTATAGTTGTCGTATGAAGTGAACATATCGGCAACAAGCACCTTCAGCACATTCGGACAGTCCGGAGAGTTCAGGAAGGGATATTTTTCGCGGAAACGTATCATTTTCCTGACAGGCTCCGGAGTTTCGGCATATTTCGAGCGGGCCGCGTCGAGTTGGTCGGTCAGTTCCTCGATACGGTTGGCGTTCTCGTCCATAGCCAGTACCCTTTCCTGAAAATCAGGGCTTACAAGTTCATCGACGGTTACGCCGAAAGAATCGGCGAGTTCCTTCAAGGCAACTTCGTTATCCTCCTTCGGATCGTCGAAAATGATTGCTTTGACGGTTTTCCCGTTGAGTGTCGGCTTGGGGGTGGCAGCTCGGCGCGGAAGGTGGGCGAACTCCAGTTCAGTAAGCCCGGCGAGTTTTCGGAGTTCTTCAAACAGGATTTCCTTCGTTGTCTGCGTGTCGTCAGTAACAAACAGACGCTTCAGACGTAAATTTTGCCCGAAACGCTGATACAGCGACACACCCTCCGAGTAATCACGGGAACCGGCGAGATATTCGGTAATTTGGTTTTTGTCTTGGGTATTCATGTTTTCAATTATTTACAGCGCAAATTTACAAGCCGGTAATTACCAAAGGAAGGACACAAAAAGAAAGCCCGGAGGCGGTGAAACCTTCGGACCTTCAGAGATTGGGATATTTCCGGTATCAGGCGGCGTTGTAGCGGCTCTGTTCAATCCACATGATACCGCCGTCGCCTGCGTCGAAAGCGCGGAGGGTAATCTGTGAACCTTCGGTCGCGGTGAACACCTTGCCTCCTTTGAGAAGGATTTTTCCGGCGGTCGCCGAGACGGTGGGGGAAGTTCCGCCCACACCGAGGAGCGTAATAACTGCGTCATGCGCTCCGCCGCTGATTTCGTCGATAACGGCCGAACCGCTCGACAACTGATATTGACCGTCGGAAACGAAATTTACGACCTTCACGCCGGTCTCCACGGTCGAAACCGGTTCTTCGAGGGGAACAGTACCCTTGTAGATGAAAATATCGTTACCCTTGGAAATCTGGGTAAAGGTCATTTCGTTGGTATTGCTCTCGTTGTTGCCGGTGTAGGAGGGTGTGAGGCGGCACGGGTTGCACATCGTACCGATAAGGTCGGCAGCTTTGCCGGAACAGTAACGCACAATTACGATAACTTTCCGGTTGATATAGTTGACCTTGAACTCACGCACGGCCTGTTCGTTGCCGGGGTGTTCAAACTTAATCGAGGGAGTGAAACCGATTTTGTCGGTGTCGCCTTCGGCTGCGCTCGTTATCTCGATTGTGCCCTGGGTCATATAGAGGTTGATACCGTAACGCCCCGGCTTCATTACGATATTATCGGCGATAACCACCCCTTTGTCGTCGGCGGGTGGCATGAAGGCGATATCGTCGATGTCGATAATTGTCAACTGGTCGCGGGGCTGAATACCTGTGCCGGGATTGCCGGAGGCACGGGGTACGGACGTTTTAATATATGTCATATTTTCAGACTTTTAATTGATTTTACTTTTAGAGGTGATAACAGGGAGGGCGAGAAGGGGTATAATCGCCCTCCCTGTTTTCTGGGGCTATGAATCAGCCGCGGGCCACTTCATAGAATTTTTTGTCGTCGCCCATCACCAGTTTGATGAATGTACCGGCCTTCAGGGTAATTGCCTTTGTGAGGACAAAATTACCGCCGTCGGCGATAGTCGAGGCGTAGGTGCTTCCGGCTCCGTGGATTGTGTAGAGAGTGCCGGCGATACCTTCGGTCAGGTTGGTGATTGCGGTTGCCGCTGTGTTCTCACCGACAACGAAAACGGTTGCACCCTTCAGGCTGGGGGTTGTGGCGTTCGCGTCGAACTGGTAGGAATCAGCGGCGGCGGTTGTGCGGGAAACCTCGATGAACTTGCCGTCGGCGCGTTTCATCAGCGTGATAACGTCGCCCTTCTTGGGGGTCCATGCTGCTGACAGGAGCGAGAATTTTCCGTCCTTCTTGATAGTTACGCCGCTGTCTCCGTCAACGCCACACTTCAGGGAGATAAGGCGGCCGACCTGCGCGTCTGCGATGTCGGTAATCTCGAACTCCTTCGAGTTGGCGACGGTTACGATTGACGAATGAAGGAGGGCTGAAGGATTCGCGTCCGGAGCGGCCTCGATAAAGTAGGTATCGGGGCGGTCGTAGTCGTTACACCAGATAAGCTGGCGACTTCCGTCCATTTCGAGGGGCTCGGTGTATTTGTAGCCGACGACCTCGGCCTGTATGCTCTCTTTCCAGTTCGACCAGACTTTTACGGTCCAGTCCTGCTGTTCGAGGGTGAAACGGAGCATTTCGCCGGCCACATGGTCGAACGTGCGGAAATTGCCGTCGATAGTCCAGAAGATACGGTGGTGGTTGTCAGCGTTGGGGAGGGTTACAATCTTGACGGCGGGGAACTCCTTAACGTAGGTGATTCCCGCTTTGTAGTCAACGTTCTGGCCGTAGTGGGCCTCGTTGTACTTGTGGTAAAGGGGAAGCATCCACGAGGGGATGAACAGGCAGATTTTACCGGTATCGCGGAACACCGAGGGTATCATGCTCGTACCCTGATAGAACACCTCGCCGATATTGCCGGCGGTGATACGGGGAAGGTTGAAGGGCTTTATCTGATAGACGGTTTTCCCGGTGGTCCCTCCGTTGGGTGTGAAGTCGGTATGTCCTTCGACACGTTTACGGAGATATTCGTAGATACCGTCGGCAGCTTCCATTGCGCGGCCGGGAACGTCGGGGTCCGGGTCCTTGCGCACACCGTTGATATAACGCTGTTCGCGCTCGTTGTGCAGCTTCTGGGCGGTCTCTACGAGGAGATACTCGATAAACGAGAGTTTTACCGGGTTCGAGCCTTCGCGGTTCAGGTAGCCAATCCACGATTTTTCGAGGTCCTTCAGGCTCTTGAACTTGTGGGCGAACATAACCCCGTACATACGGAGGGTTTCTGTTCCGAACTCGTAAGAACCTTTCGTAACCTTGTCGAACTCGCTGTTTGCCGAGTTGTCGGGCTGCGAGAACTCGCCGAGCCAAAGGTTGGTGAGGGTTTCGAGGTCCTGGTGTCCTGATTCGGTCGGGAAAATCTTGGTGATAGTCGGCAGTTCTACGAGGAACGACTGAAGGCGGTCGCTCCAGCGGGTGCGGTAGAACGCTCCGAGGTCGTCCTGAAGGGTCTTGTAATCGACCGAGTTCGGAACGGCGACGGCGAGCATCTTCCCTTCGTTGGCGAGGAGCGCGGCCTTGGCGCGGAGGTTGTAGGGGCGGTTCAGGGCGAAAAACTCACCGGGAAGGCCGCCGAGCTGCTGGGTGTCGTCGATGTTGAAGGCGGAGGCGGGAGCGGCGGAGTGTCCGGCGCCCTTGCCGGGGTCGTTTTCAGGAAGGGCGGAGAGGGTCTGAATCTTCTCGTTCAGGGCCTTGATTTCCTGTTCCTTCGAGGCGATGGCGGCGGCGTGGGCGGCCTTGTCCTTGGCTACCTGTGCCTTCAGGTCGGAGAGTTCGGCGGTTGCCTTCTGGTGCTGTGTAGTAACCTGACCGAGAACGGCGGCGACTACGGCGGCGCGGGAGGTCTCGTCGGAGTTGCTCTCGGCGGAAGGCTGGGGATTCTGGATATACGCTTTGAAGTCTGTAAGGAACATATCGGAGAACCCGTATTCCTTCAGTTTTGCGCAATCCGTCTCGGTAAGGTCGTCCTTGCCGTTCACCTTATTGAAGGCGGTAAGTCCGAGAATACCGAGAATCGCGGGGATAAAATTCGCAAAATTCATTTTCTTGGGTGTTGATAAGTTGTTAATTACTGGTATAATTGGTTTGCCTTCCGGCTCGTTGCCTGTGCGAGGACCCATTTAACCGCGTCGGTCAGTCCGCCGAACTCGTCGATATATCTGGCGGCGACCGCCTCGTCTCCCGTGAACATTTCACCACGGAATAACGGGAGTTCCGGGTCGTAGTCTATTCCGAGGTTACGCGCCACGGTCTCGGAAAATACTTTGTGAATCCTTTCGGCGCGGGCCTTCAATAAGGATTCATCGTTGTTATCTTCGAGGGCGCGGGTTTCCTTGTTCTTGAGGTCTGCTGTATCGGGATATATTTCCCGGTAGTCGATACCGTTCTGTTTGAAAAATTCTTTGAAGGAATAATGGGTTATCACTACTCCGACACTTCCAACCTCGCAAAGTGGCGAGGCTATGAAGGTGTGGTCGCTTGCCGTTCCTAACCAGAAATGAGCGGAAGCCATGATGCCGGTTACTACGGTGGCGGTCGGCTTGGTGCAGTTCTCGACGGCGGCGGCCGCCATATCGAGGTGCGAGACCATTCCGCCGGGACCGTCTATTACGAACACGATACCGCAAATATTCGGATTCAGTTCGGCGGCTTCCACCTGTTTGATTACCCATTCCGATTCCCACGAATAAAGAACCCCGGTAAGGGTTATCACCGCAATAGAATCGACGGGGAGCGTAATATCGTCGAGTTCGTACCACTTCGCCATGTACGGCGCGGCGGTCGCCTTGACGGTACATTTTTCCTGTTTGAGCTGCGCGGCGGCGGCTTCTATATTTCCGTTTATGATAGACGGCATTAGGAGCGACACAATATTTTCAAAATCATGTCGCTGAATAGTCCAGTTATCGGAGAAAAAACGTTGTAGTCTATTCATGTAGTTAATTTTGCCGCAAATTAACCACATATCGCGGGCGCGTGGAAGGACTTTAATCCGTTAAAAATGCGTCCGGGCGAACGTCCTCGCCCTGAAGGTTGACGGAGAAAACTCCACCTTCGGTGGTATAATCCAGAGCGAGGGGCCAATTAGGAGAACCGGCGACCCTTCTCTTTCCGGATTCATCAACATAAGTGGCGACCAGACGCAAAACTTTAAACCTATCGAGACGGTCGGCGACGGCGGCCGATACATCGGAACGCTCGAAAGTGATTTTTTTCTTTACTTTACCATTGTCGGTGGTGGTGGAAATCTTTATCGACCCCGGAACGGCTTCCGCGTCGATTGCCTCGCCGAGTAACATCATAGACACCCGCGAACCAAACCGGGCGAATCTCGACAGCAGGGAGAGTGGTATTATTTTAAGACTGTGGCAACTTGAAACAGTAGAACGGTTCATATTTTGCAGGTTTAACTTATTGATTTTCAACTACTCGACATTTTTCCGACATTTTTCCGACAAAAATACCTCAAAAAAAGGACAAAACAGGACACATGGTCGGGTAAATAATTCCTGTAAATAAGCGAACTATTTTCTTGAATACCCACGCTTTTTCTTACGGCGTTGCTTGTCGCGCCATCTCTGGTAGTTCTTCAGCAACGCATCCTCCGTAATTGATTCGATTGCATATTTGCGCATAAACATAAAAACAGATTCTTTGAACTGAATCCCGTTAATATGCTTGTTCTCGTCCATGAGGTCGTGCAACTCCGCCCACATCATAAGGCGCATTTTGTCGGCGAGAATTTTCTGCGCCCTTCCTGACAGATAATTGTATGAATCCGGGTCCTTTCCCTCCCTACGTTCCGGCAGGGCAAATTCGAGATTTCCGCTATCCACCGGATTTGTAGCCGGTCTTTTCTGGAGAAGGTCGTAAATCAGTATATAAATATCGAGGGTCGGCGGAAATCTGACGGCCCCGGCTTCGCGGTCGTAAAATTTGCCCCTGATATACTCGGCCACGTGCGGTTCTACTGTTGTTTTTACTGTTATCATGGTTGGAGGGATTGGTTCTTGACTGCAAATTTACAAATAATTCTCTATTCTATGGCATATTATACCCGACAGAGGTGTTATTTACCCTGTTGAGTTAAGAAATCATCAGAAATTTTTGTTACCGCGTTATTTGTTTCTAACTCTTTATCGGTCAAAATAGTAGCATCGAAACAAAGCGAAAATCCATTTTGTACCACGTCGACCGAGATTGTTACGCTTCCCTCCCTCTGGCTGGTGTAACAAATCGAAAAATCTTTGTTACGCCAACTGTTACCATTTTTGTTACGCCTTCCCCCTTTTCTTTATTACTTGATTTTTAGTTTGTTATCAACTTTGCAAACATTTCGTTACAAAGTAACAAAAATTTCGTATAAAATTGGGAGGGGGTATGGGGTGAGGCAAGAAGGGCGCGAAATACGCCGGGGCAAAAAGAAAGAGCCGGGCCGCCTCGCTTTGTTACGAGTTAGCCCGGCTCCCGGCTCGAAATAGAATACTTTATAGTGATGCGGCCGGCACGTCATTGGCCGGAAGATCGACATCGGGCGGAGATGACAGCGTGACGATATCGCGCCGGATCATCTGGAGGGCGCGCAGACGGTTTATGACCTCGGCGTCGGCCTGTTCGTCGACGGTCGACAGGTCGAGGATAACGAGGCGGGTGACTTCGTCGATGGTCCTGGTATATGTTTTCGCGATATCTGGCTGGTTCTGGAGGGTGTCGAGCACGTCGACTATGGCGTCGGTTATCTGTGCGCCTGCAACTTCAAGTCTCATCGCGCACCTCCTTTCGTCATGTCGACTGCATCATAGACTTCCTGGGCGAAATCTCGGCCACATACATTCTCTATCGGCGACAATATGGCGCCCGGTAGATCATAGAAAAAGAATTGCTCCTTTACCGGGGCATAGCTTATCGAGAAGATGTAAGCTTCGCTGCCGGTTTTTTCTCCGCAAGCATATATATGGAAAGACTCCGGATTGAAGTGGAGATAGACTGTATTTCCCCGGAAAGAGGAATTGCACTTATCGACGAGCGCTTGAAGATATTTAACAAGGATTACCACAGAGTCATCGCCCTTTAATAGGGTGTGCTCAATCGGCTTGACAACGGTCTGAAGAAGCGCACCCTTACGCGATTTGCCAGTTGACGTGAGAGTCGTAACAGACTCAATGAAGTACATCATGCCTCACCTCCTTCCTCGTTTTTGAGCAGATCTTCGTAAACTATTTGTGCAAAAACGTGGTTTACGCCCTCGTGGCAGGTATCGCCGTGTTCATCAAGGAAACGGTCAAGGTCTTTTGCCGTCAATCGAACGCCCCTGACAAGTCCGACGAAATAAGAAATATTTCCGCCTTTACGCTCCCAGTTCTGCTCGATGTCGCGGACTACGCAGTTGAGCAGGTCTTCAGTATATCCCATCATTTTGTACCTCCTTTCTGCGCGAGCTGGCGACGAGTAATCCGGAGCAGCCATGCGATGCCCCAGGGCGACAGGTACAGGCAGTCGGTGGCGATAGCGCGCTGCGCGGCCACGGTGTCGGCGATTGTCATAAAGTGAAAGTACATCAATGCTGCTACGATGCAGGCGGCGATTAATGACGCATTCGGGGAGAAGATGGCGCTGATGGCGCGCAATGCCATTGCGCTGAGGTTGGGAACTTGTGCCCGTGAAGCTGGCGCGGTGAGTGTTGTTGTGTTCATACCATGTAATGTTTTAGCGTTTAGACAGAAAAACGGCTGTCATATCCCGTTCGCTAAAACATCACATGGTTTTCCACTCCGAAGAGTCAAAAAATTGTGAGGATATGGCAGCCGTATAGCTGATATGTAAAGGCATAAAAAATGCCCGATGAAATGTCGAGTCTCTAACTGGGACTCAGCGGAATGGTGAAACCATCAAGATGTTTTAGCACTACAAATCTACAAATAAATTTTATAATTACAAAAATTGGGGCAAAAAAATACCCCCGTCCTGATGGGCGAGGGTGTGGCCACTCTTGAAATGAAATGGAATGGTAATCAAACAAGACGAAGAGCGGCCAATTCTGTGCCGAGGCGGTGAATGCCTGCCTCAATTTTTTCGAGCTGTTTGTCGGAGATTGGAGTATCGCCTTTGCGGTACTGGCGCATGAGGCTGTCATTGATGCCGAGATAACGGCCAAGGGCGCTGACGTTGAACATGGAGTAATACTCGAAGAGCGAGGAGATGTCGAAGTGGAACTCTATGTCCTCGGAGAGACAGGCGGGCATTTCATCGCCGAGATCGATGTAACTTTCTTTTACTTCTTCAATGGAGTTGAAGAAATCTTCTTTAGCTTCCTTAACGGTGTCACCGGTGCCGATGAGCTGCACCTTTTCGCCGTCAGTGTTGTAGGCTATATATGAGCCGTCCGATTGTTTTTCTATACTTACCTTCATATCGAGTGGGTGTTAATTGTTAATAATCTATTTTGTAGAAAAGATAGGGAGGGGAGTACCCTCCCCCTCTTTGATTAGAAGCCTAATTGCTTTTTCAGCGAGTTCATCAGGCCTTTTCGGATTTCCTGCGAGCCGTGCCTTTCGACAATCAGGCGCTCACCGTTGTCGTTGACGTAGATGTCATGTTTTTTACCGTGGGCGTAAAATCTGTAGCCCTTGTCGGTTGCGATTTTAATTAGTTCTTTCCATTTCATTATGTCAAATGTCTTGTTTTGATTACCGATACAAATATATAACATTTTCGTGATATTCCCAAATTTTTAGGCGGAAAAATAACGAAAACGTGATATTTTTTTGAAGGAAGACATTTATAAGATTTTATATTTTGTCATGGTGCATAGCTGTGTCCAAAAATGTTTTTTTCGTGGGTGTATAAAAAGTGCGGGAAAATTTTGTAAAATTGTGATATTGTATATTTAAAGAGGTAAATAGTTATGCTTCAGAGAGATGTGAAATATACAAATGCCGAAATCGTGTTTGTGACGTGCTTTTGGTTTTGTAATCATCGCCTCAGATCTCGCCTCCTCCCTACGCCCCATCGACGATGTCACAAACCAGAAATTTTTGTGACACGGTTTGTGACACGGTTTGTGACATGATTTTTTTACCTCTTTCCAGTTGATTTTTACCTGTTTATTCTCTTTTTACAAATGCTGATTACAGAATTACAAAAATTTTGGTAAAAAAATAGGAGATAGGTATGGGAAGAGCGGAGCGGCAAAAGGGTAGAGGTGCAAAAAACAGCCGCCATATCCTCGCGGGCATGGTGGTGCAAAAATGAAAAACAACTTTAATCAATATGCCTATTTGGCCGGAAAATACTTAAAACGGCATCTCCTCCTGCACCGGAGGCGCGGGAGGTGGATTGCGCAAACGCTCCGCCTCGGCCTTGGAGCGGACGTAAATCACCTCCTTGGTCTCGTATTTATGCGTCACGGGGTTTTCACGTCGGCGCGTTATGCGGCTGCCGTTGTTGCGCATCTCCTCGGGGTTGAGCGAATCCACCCAGTCGCAGGTATAGCAGAATCCCGTGAGCTGCTTCATGAAACGCTGCGGCGTCATCTTGGCGTTGCGCGTATAAGTCAGGCAATCGTTCATCATGTCCTCGCGATATATGATGCAGTCAAGGTGTTCGCCCCCGCCCTCGGCAGTTTTTTCGCTGAAATACAACTCGGCCCAATCACGGAAGTTGTCGCCCATGTCGCGCAGGTATTTCCTGAAAATGATATTGGTCATATCAGGTTCTATTTTGACAGGGAGATGGCTGACCGAAAGATAGAACTCCACACAGCGCAGGAAGAAGTTTATATCTGCTTCCCATTCCGCCTCAGTATATGATTCTGAAAAAAGATTCTTGCCGAAGTCCGAGGCAATTGTCCGGGTCTCGGCATAACTGTTGTCGGGCGATGCCGTATGGTAATAGTCGGAGCAAACCACGAAAAGCATCCTGCGCACCGTCGACGGGTCGAACTCTTTCGGCACATAATTGGTAGTGAAGGCAAATTTCGGAGAGTCGGCAAAGCTCAGGTTGTAAGCTGATACGTTCTTGGCATTGATGGTTATATCCGACGTTATATTATCGTAAAATGGTTTGAACGGGAAATACTCGTCACAGTCGTCGACAACGACAATTCCCGTGGATTTGTCAATCTGCTCGAACGGGAACTGCCCGTCAAGTATCTTGGTATTTCGGCCTGATAGTTTCAGCCATTTTGAAAGATGTCTTAGCGAACGGAGCATGAATGACTTACCCGACCCCCCGTTGCACTGGTCATTCTCCCCAATCACATTGTCCATCACAAACGGCGCCCACGGCCGTGAGTCCGATTTGTAGCGGTGAAGAAGATATCCTATAGTGAAAATCTTGTTGATCAGGCATTGCTTCTGCTCGCGGCGTTCCGCGTCATCAAGGAGAGGTCCTGAGATGTCGAATTTGTGCGCCTTCAGATATTCCTCCTTTTCTTCGGGCGACAGACCGGCAGTGAGTTCCTCGAGCTCGTGGCTCCAATGCAGGCGCGATGAATTAATCAGGTATCTGAAGTAATTTGATCCGTGTGGCAGCACTTCTATGTCAAAGGCGTCGCTGGCGTAGCTTTCGGGGTCGCGCGTTATCCTGAACATTTCCGGCAGTATATTGATGTCATGCGGTATTACGTCGGTATCCCACACGTATTTGCCACCACCCGCGCGTCCTATCTCCTGCTTGTTTATCCCGTCGGCCGACACCTCCACCGCAAACCGGGGGAAAAAGAACGATTGCGTCGTGGCGGTGTAGCAATCGAAGTCAAGTTCACGGGTCGGCAGCGCTTCGAGCGCGGAAGCCGACAGCATCGGAGTAGACAGTATGAGGCACCTCAGCTCGCGGGGCAATCCGGTGTCAACGCTCCAGTCATAGACAAAGCGCCTTATATCCTTGGCTTCGACACGCTTTACCACCACACCGTCTATCTTGATGAATACCACCTCCTTGGCATGTGCGTCCTTTAGTGTCCAGAATCCATTCAGCCGCAGGAACTCGTATAGACAGACAATATCCATGCTGTATTTAAACCGGCCATCCTCTTTCATCGGTTTCTGCGTCCAGAAGCGGGCAGGGGTGGCAAGTGACAACAATCGTTGAAAGTCACTGTTGCTATTCCAGATTTCCGCCCAGTCGCGGAAATCTTTCCGGGGTTTGCCACGGTTATCGCGGTATGAACTTAACTTCTCCGGTAGCCAGATAGTATGTACGTCGATGAATTTCAGTGCGAGTTCCGTCCCTTTGGTTCGCCCCGTCGAGTCTATATCCGGAATATTATATACCACAGATACATACTTGTTGATTTGGCGCCATTCTTCCTCACTGACCCGATATGTCTCCGAATTGAACCATAGGGGATGGTAGCCAAGTGCTCGCACACAAAGCGCATCACGTTCACCCGAGCAGATTACAGCTTCCGGCAGTTTCTGTTCCTTGTAAGCCTTATCCTCGTTCATCGGATCGCGATTGAAACTCTTTTCCTCCCGCTCGTTGAACTCGGTCCATTGCGCGGCGAGTTCAAACAGACCGTTAACGTAACTTTGAGGTTTCTTACCTTTGGGTTGATATTGGAATCGCCATTGTTTATCGGCGTTGAGAGGTTCGTATATTTTATAAAATCGGTCTCGTTTCCCGGCTGAATCGGTGAACCAACATTCCCGCATGAATATCGGGTAATGTTCGTTTGAGTATTTATAAACCGCCTCGCGATTCCTTACAGAGATAAGGACTTTAACCCGGTACCAGTGGAGAGCCTTCAGGTGTTCCGATGTTACACGCGGTCCCATAACTCGGCACTCCTCTTTCGTAAACTCTTGGTCGATTTCCCAATAGGTCTCGCCGTCTACCTGTTCCGGTTTCGCCGGTTGTTTACGAATATCCGGGCGATTGACGGCGCGGTTTATTTCGTCGGTTACGTTGAATATCTGGGCGAGGTCGAGGATTGCTTCAGGGAATCGCAACCCCGTTTCCTTCATGTGTACCGCTATCGGGTCGGTCGCCCTGCCTTCGTCGCCAAAATCGGTAATCTTCCAAACGCTATAACCCTGTTTCACCTTGAACAGTTTAACCGAGGTACTGGGCGTTCTCTCGTCCGGTCGAGCCTTAAACGGCTTTTTTGAACGAGCTGCCTCCCTTACTTCGGAATAATGAAGCGCAAGAATATCGAGGCCGTCGTCGGTCGCGGCGTATAGTTTTTCAGGCGTTACCATACCTTGTTACAAATTACATAATTACAAATATTTCCGGCGTTCCCCCCCGTTTTCGGTAATCGGCTATGCCGCCTCGTTTGGCGAAGAATTGAGGTCGCCAGGTAGCAACGCAAAGTGAGCAACAAAACCGGGAAGGGGGAAGGACGCGCAAAACATTAGTTTTCATCGTTGAATAGATTTAGTTGTATTGCATAGCCAAACGACGTTAATAGCGATTCCAGACGGGCGGAACGGCGACCAGTCGGAACCGTGACTATTCGCTCAGTCTTGCTGAAGGAATAGCCACGGCGACGGGAATAATATCGGAGGTCATACAGCGTTTTCGGGTCGCGCATAGGAAACGGAGGTATCAGCGTCGAAAACTCGGCTTATTGCCTCGCATACGATTTCAAGAAGTTCGGAAGGATTGAGGTCGTGAGCAATTTTTATTACTCCGGTTCGATGACTATTATCGAGGCGAACTTCAGTTACACAAATATCTCCGGACTCATTGATTGCGTCGGCTAATTCAACCGGCAACACATATTCATTTACTGTAAGTAATGCAGGGTACACGATAGTACACAATAAAGCTGATTTGCCGTTGAAGGTGATTATTCTTTCCATATTTCGAGCGGTATTATTTGGTTAAATAGCCTCGCCGGAGGTCTCTCCGCACACGCCTTCGGGGATTCCTCCGGGCTTGGCTATCGTAAAAATCTCAATTCCTGAATACTCAAGAGTTACACGGTTAATATCTCGTTTCCCCGCTTCCGGAATACGGCATTTCCCGTATAGCCAGTTATTGAAGGTAGAAGCGGAAACGAGACATTCCTCAACTAATCGCTTCTTTTGCTTGTTATAATCTCCGCGAGGTACGGAATAATCAAGCCAGTGACGCAATATTTCCGCGTCTGTACGACGTTTAATTTCGGTCTGCATTTGCATAGATTGAAATTTATGTATATATTTACAATACAAATGTAGTAAAATTTTCCGTATATCAGGTAAATAATTCCTGTTAATAAATATTAATTTCAGAACTATAATGGCAAATTTGCTTATAATTAGAGATTTATGTGAGCGCAAGAAGATGACTATTCGGGAATTGGCACAACGTATTGGCCGCGACGAAAGTTCTATCCAAAGCGCAATCCGGCGAGGCTCGACTAACTCGTCAACGATTGAACTAATAGCGAAAGAGTTAGGCGTATCGGCCGGCGTATTCTTCGATGGTTACACAGCTGATGACACCAAGAATTTGCAACGGGAAATCGACCATCTAAAGGAACTCCTAAAGGAGAAAGAACGTTTAATTGAGGTTCTGATGGGGGATCGTAAAGTCTGATTTTCCTCTAAATGTCGGCACAATGTCGGCACAACAAGGTATTAAACTACTGACGAAGAAGGGGCGAATTGTTCTGCTAGGAACCTCAAAAACAAGCCCGACAAATTGTCGGGCTTATCTGTTTTACAGATGAAACTGTCCGTATTCGCGGGGTGTTGCAAACTGCGAAATTTCGGCCTGAGCCGAAATTTCAGTGCATGACACTATGACAATTGCAGGCTTCGTTGTCCGCGGTTAAAAACCGCGGCTACTACGTGGTTGATTCATAGTGTATTATAGTAGCCGCGGTTTTTAACCGCGGAACGCGATATTAAAAGGAAGCTGTAACATGCACTGTAATTTCGGATTGGGGCATAAATATCGCTGCTGATTGTAAAATTTTATATCTCTACGTATATGCCGTCACTTGACACCGAAAGTATAATAATTGCATTGCTTCTGACAATATTTGCCGGAGGCTGCACCGGTATTGGAGCCATTTTATCGTTTTTCACAAGGCGTGACAATACAAAAATCCTTTCGGCAGCCATGGGGCTTTCGGCCGGAGTGATGGTGTATATCTCCTTTATGGAGATGCTGCCGCAGGCGCGTGCCGCACTGTCGGGCGAATATGGCGAGAGAGCGGCCACCTGGTGGATGCTTGTGGCATTTTTTGCGGGCATAGCCATAATAGCTCTTATCGATAAATTTATTCCTGAGGATGAAAATCCCCATGAGATGCACACCATGAGCGAACTTGCCGTGCCGGGCAACCACCATACCGGGCTCAAGCGCACCGGCACCATGCTTGCAATTGCAATCGGCATACATAATTTCCCCGAAGGAATGGCTACATTTATTTCGGCGCTCGACGGTCTTGACGTAGCGCTCCCTATCGTCATAGCTATCGCCATACACAACATCCCGGAGGGAATAGCCGTGTCTGTGCCCATCTATCAGGCTACCGGCGACCGCAGGAAAGCTTTCCGCTATTCACTGCTGACAGGCCTTGCCGAGCCTGTAGGCGCTGTAGCCGGCATGGCGTTGCTGCTTCCATTCTGGTCGCCGTTGGTCAATGCGATATGTCTTGCTACTGTGGCGGGCATAATGGTCTACATCTCTTTTGACGAGCTCCTTCCGGGGTCTGAACGTTACGGTCACCATCATCTTGCCCTCGCCGGCGTTATTGCCGGGATGGCGCTCATGGGGCTTACCCTTATAGTGCTTTGAGGCGTCTTTTCATCCGCAGTGGAAATGCTCCTTTATCAGGTGTCGCATCAGTTCCGTATTATTGGCGGCGCGTGAGGATAGAGTCTCGTCGTCAAACAGACGCAGCTGCGATATGCAGCGGTCGATGAGATTGGCAGGGAAAACGTCTTTAGCCTCATATAATTCGCGCTGTCTCTCAAGGGTTGCCGCGCTTTCCATGCACGATGCGGGCAGCGTGTTGAGCCGCGCAAGCCGGTCGGCATTTTCCGGAGCATGGATATTTACATCGACGTAAGTTTCGGCTGCTATGTCGAGAGCGTTATCGGTCTCGAAGCCAATGCGGGCCGCTACCGCAAGCGCCGCCAACAGGTAATACACATTGGCCGAGCAGTCGGCGCTGCGTATCTCGACAGTCTGTTTCTGCGAGGCATCGTAGCCCGATGGCGGTGTCGACGGATTGACGATGCTGCACATGTCGGTACGCGAATTCCAGCCCAGCGGCACTCTTACGAGCACCGAACGGTTGCGGTCGCCCCAGCATATATTGGTAGGCGCTTCCTGATGCGGTACGAGACGGAAATAGGAGGTAGGATTGGTGTTGCCGAATGCCGTGATTGACGGAGCCATTATCATAAGTCCGGCAATCATGCGCCGGGCGTCCTCACTCAGCCGCAGGTTTTCGTCAAGCATTACATTCTTGTCTCCACGCATCAGTTTCATGTGGATATGTAGTCCGGAGCCGGCTTTCCCGGTCGTTATTTTCGGCGCGAAAGTCACGTTGAGGCCGTTGCGGTAGGCGAGGTTGCGTATCACCCATTTGGCGAGCAGGAGCTGGTCGGCCGCCTGTTGCGCGGGAACAGGAAGAAACTCTATTTCGTTCTGTTCGTAGTTATATCCGTCGAGCACAAAATTGCCCACTTCGGAGTGACCGTATTTTATTGAGCCGCCCGTACGGGCGATATAGCTCATGCAGAGAGTACGGAAATCATTGAGTTTGGCGAACGGTGCCGATTCGTGGTAGCCACGCTGGTCGCAGGCGGGAAACTCATTGCTTGCCGGCGTTATGACATAGTATTCAAGCTCGCCCATTGCATGGAATTCCAGTCCGGTAAACTCCCTGAATTTTTCACATGCATTTTTCAGCGTCATTTCAGGCGCGCTCGCAAGCGGATTTCCGTCCTTGTCGAAAAACGAGCACAGCATCGTCAGTGTGGGTATTTCGGCGAACGGGTCCCGGAACGCAGTGCTGTAGCGCGGTATCACATACAGGTCGCTGCTTCCGGCTTCGATAAACGGGAACAGGCTCGAGCCGTCTACACGTTCGCCACTCGCAAGAATATTGAGCAGGTATTCCCTGTCGTTGATTATGAAATTAAGTGTCTTAAGGCGTCCGTCGGCAGCAGGATACATGAAATTGATCATTTCAATACCGTTGTCCTCGACGTATTTTACAATATCGTCACGGGTGAAATCCGTTGGCTCTTTCCTCAGGAAGCGAACCACGTCGTTTTTGTGAAGTCCGAAATTCGTGTCCATGGTATTCGTGTTTAAGGTAAATAAATGCTGTAGGTAGCGGATTGCTATTCCAGGATTATGTCGCCGAACGATTCCGGCGCATGGAATTCGGGATGAAGTGTCCCTACCGGATTCCATGTCAGGAAATGCGGCTGCGACGTGCCCGTGGCGCATTTGCAGAGATTGCCTTTCATCAGCAACGGGGCGCCGGTGTATTCCACTCCTATAAGTGCGAGAGGTATACGTATCACTACATTCCACGCAAACAATCCCTCCACTTCACGAAACGGCTGGTAGCCGCACGAAGCGTAGCGCTCGATTGTGCCGATTTCAGCGTCGGTAAGACGTTCTACGGGGCGGCGCGTAGTACGTCGGGCCGCATTGATGGCACCGATGCAGTTGACATCGAAGTTCCAGTAGTCGCCGTCGGGGAAAGGACGGATGAAAAATGACACCGATGAGTCCTCCCATACCGGGGTGTTGTTTTCGGAGTTGACAGCGCGCAGATAGTTGCACCGCACGAAAAAGTCGAGATAAATCGCCTTGTCGGAATGCGCCGCGTTGACAACCGTCAACGGGTGGTATGGATACTCGTTGGGCCAGTTGAGCGAGTCAATTGAGCAGCGTGCGCCGCGTTCCTCTATTACGGGCATTGCCTCGTCAAGCGTCTTGTTGTCGAGTTCCTTGATATACGGTATGAGTAGTGACTTGTTCATTGCTGTTGTTTTTTTTGATATATCCGCTGATACCTTTGTAGATGCCCACGACCGCCATCACGATGAGTATCGTGCCGATGATGCGGTTGAGCAGCCACATCGAACGCACATTGAAGTGCGCGCGTATCTTGTTGACTATAAATGTTATGAAATACCACCACGCGAGTGCCCCGACGAATATCGACGCATACCCTACTATATAGTGGTAATACTGATACTCGGGCATGAGGAAGTTGAACCGTCCGAACAGGCCGATAATGAAGAACAGAATCAGCGGGTTGGAGAAAGTGAACAGAAATCCTGTGCCGATATCCTTGAAAAATGTAGTCTTGTTTTCGCGCCGTTTGCGCAGTGCCCGCGCCGGATTTTTCTGAAACAGATATATGGCGAACGCTACAAGCACAATCGAGCCGAATATCTGCAGCAGGAAATCGTGCGACTCGATGAAATCGGTGATAAATGCAAGTCCCAGACCGGTGAGCAGACAGTAGAAAATATCGGAAAACGCCGCTCCTATGCCGGTGAAAAACGCCGCCCATCTTCCTTTGTTGAGTGTCCGCTGGATAATAAGCATACCGACGGGACCCATCGGCGCCGATACAAGGACTCCGATGAGGAAACCGCTGATTATGATTTGTCCGAACGATTCCATATCTTGTTTTCACTCTTTGACAATGGTGCAGCGTGCTGCAGGTTGTTTTTACAAAGATAGCAAATCATGTTGATAGAATGTACCGATTATTCTATTTTTTTTGATATAATTTGCATTGGTTCGCCGTGAATCGTGCGTCCGGACGCATAATATGCAAATTTCCTAACGTATAAAGCCCGGAAGCATCGAGTTGCTTCCGGGCTTTTGATGTGACGGGAATGCTCCCGCTGATATGTACTGCAATTCAGATTATCTCACAAGGACTTTTGTCACCTGGCCGTCGACATTGACGATATACATTCCGGCTGCCACCCTGAGGGTAGGCATCATGATGCCGGAGAGGTTGTATATCGCTACGTTGTCATACTCGCCGTCAATGATTATCTCGCCTTGTCCGCCGGTGACCTTGCATTTGTTCTGGCCGATTTCGTCAGTCACTATGTCGTCGACGCCGGCTACATCCTTGGTGGCGTATACGCAGTAGCTGTGGGCCGGTACGGATACGGATACCGAGGTGCCTGTGCCGTTGAGCGTGCCGCTGAAATTGCGCGAGGCGCTCAGCAGGTTGGAGTTGGTGGCTGTCAGTTTGGTTGCTGATACTGTCACGGTGCTTGCCGACGTACCCGGATTGATGAAGGCAATTATTTCCTTGTTGCCCTTGGTCAGACGTATGCTGCGCACACCGTTGCCGTTGTTGAAACCGGTATATACCGGAGTGACGTCCTTGTCAAACATGTCGGGATTGCTGCGACGCATCCAGTTCAGGTCAATATAGTTCTGTCTGAGGCCCTTGCGGTCGTTGCTGTTGTAGTAGCTGGCCGGCGGCATATCCTTGGGATCTGTGCGGTTGGAGCTTGTGAGCTGGTAGTCATAGCCGATTTCGTCAAACTGAAGCATCATCTTCGGCCCGGGCGACATCATGAGCTGTGCCACCATGGTGCCGAGGCGTTTGAACCTGTCGCCGCTCGATTTTATGGCGTTTTTCGCCTCATAGCCTACCCACTGCTCGTCGTGGCTCTGTGCGTAGTCAACTGTAGAGCATACGGGGCGGCTGCATTCCTTGGCGTTGAAGTAGCGGAGATTGGCGCTTGAACTGCTCTTTATGAAGTTAATGGCATTGCCGTTCTGGTTGTTCCACTGGTACTGGCCGTCGTTGCCGAGCTGGGTCTCTTCCTGTACGCCGGCGAGGTTTTCGTTTATGTGTATCACATTGGGCTTGACCTTCTTCATGGCGGCGTGGAGGCGTATCATACGGTCTATGCGGCTTTGGTTGTAGGCTTCGGTGCCGCTGCCGTAGCTGTTGCTGTCGCCGAGGCCTTTCACGAGGTCAAAACGGAATCCGTCGACCTTGTATTTAGTGAGCCAGAACGTAAGTACATCGACCCAGTGCTGTTCAACGAGCGGGTATTCCTGCTTGATATCCTCATATACACCGTAGTCGTGGGGAGCTGTCTTGTTGTAGAACGGGCTTGTGCCGGCGTCGTACATGGCATACCAGGGGTGAAGACCGGGAGTGTGGTTGAACACTATGTCAAGAATGACAGCGATACCGCATTTGTGGCAAGTGTCGATAAATTCCTTAAGGTCGTCGGGCGAACCGTAGGCCTTGTCGAGGGCCATGTAGGCGTTGGTGCTGTAGCCCCATGAGTTGTTGCCGTCAAATTCCATCACCGGCAGAAGCTCTATGGCCGATACGCCGAGTTCGTTGAGTTCGGGTATTTTTTCAATGGCCTTGCGGAGAGTACCGTCGGCTTTCTTTGATGTGCCTGTAAAGTCGCGTACAAGAAGTTCATAGATGACGAGTGAATTCGGATTGGTGACCTTGAAATCATTCACCTGCCATCTGTAAGTATCGTGCATGTCGCCTTTGTATACGGCGAGTATCGTGTCGTCGAAACGGCTGTAGGGGTATTCGGGACAATCGGGGAATACATCGGCGCCGACATCCTGGTCGAGCCATTTGTCGCTGTGCGGGTCGAGTATGAGGCTGGCGTACGGGTCGCCCACTTTGTATTTGCCGTCTACAAGATAGTAGTAAGGGTAGTATGTCGAATTGTCAAGGCCTTTGACCGTGTGCCAGAAATAGCGGTAACCGTTGTAGTCCTGATATTTCATTGTATTGGAGCTGAGCACCTTGTAGTCGTCCCACGAACCGACTAATATCACCGACGATTTGCCGGGAGCGGCGAGACAGAATGTCACGCTGCCGTCGGTGTTCTTCACTGCGCCCTGCTTGGGCATACCGCCGGGATAGTTCTGCTGGTCCGACGGTTTGACATATACCACGGGTATCGTTACCTCCTTGGTGCCGTTGCTGTTGGTCGCTACAGCCTTTACATCATTTTGCGCGCCGGGAGTGGAGAACGACTGGGTATAAGTGAGTGAAGTGGCATTTGTGGCAGATTTCACTTCCTTATTGTCCACATACAGTTTGAGCGTGGCTGACTGGGTCGACGATGCCGTAAATGTTATATCGGTGGCTTTGGTGATAGTGGTGTTTGCGGGGCTGCTCGTCAACGAGAGATACAATCCTTCGGGATATACGTCGATAAACTGGTCGGATGTCTGTACGTTGGAGGCACTGTTACGGGCGATGATACAGATTTTGGTCACATGCTCATCAGCTTTGGTAATGCCGAAATATGAGCGGATGTCGCCAATTGTAATCTGGAACTGGTTGGCTCCGACACGTTTCAATTTGTATTTATCTGCGTTGTCTCCCCAGTCGGAGGTATGCGCCCAGCTGTTGGGCGACAGATTGGTGTAAACGCCTATATGGGCGTAGAGGTCGGTCGACAGATTCTGCAGTCCTGCCACACCCGACTCCGCGGCATTGAATGTTATCACCACATTTTTGCTCGATTCCTGCAACGGGGCAGGCGAGGGCGTGAACATGGCTGCCTTAACACTCAGGGCCGACAGCATTATCAATGCCGTGAACGCGGTTAAGATTCTCTTCATGATTAAAGTTGTTGTGATTTTTATGGTTAAAATTATTAGTATAAATTCCGATTATAGTAGCGGTAATGTTCAATCCGTTATAAATCAGAAACTGAATAAGGCTATTGCAAAAAAAATGTAAGTGACTGCAGGCAGAGATGTCAGGTTAAAGTAAGCCAAGCCCCACAAATCCCCAATTTATATAATAATTACAAAGATACAAAATAATTATCCCGAATGCAACTCTTTTTGCGTTTTTTATCAATTAAGCACGCATAAGTAACTGTCCGGCGAGCAAACTTATTGTTTACAAGCGGATTGTCGGGCTGCTTCCTGAAGCAGCCGATAGTGAAATCTGATTATCAGCTGTTTGGTGAAGGTGTTGCAAAATTTCCAACAGTAGGAACGCACAGACCGTATTTATAATACAATCATACAGAAGAGAAGCTGTCCTTATGCAGCTATATTCAATAATTGCGGAATTCCTTGCGCGATGCGTCGATGCGCAGCATTATGAACAGCAGTACGGTAAATCCCCACAGCGACGACCCTCCGTAGCTGAAGAAGGGGAGCGGTATGCCGATTACGGGGCACAAGCCGATGACCATGCCGATATTGATGCACAGGTGGAATATCAGATAACTTGCCACGCAGTAGGAATATACCCTTCCGAAGGGGGTAGGCTGCCGCTCGGCTATCGCTATCACGCGCAGTATCAGCGCCAGGAAGAGTATTATTGTGATTGACGAACCGATGAAGCCTTCTTCCTCGCCGATTGTGCAGAATATAAAGTCGGTATGCTGCTCGGGCACATATTTCAGTTTGGTCTGTGTGCCGTTGAGAAATCCTTTGCCTGCGAGGCCTCCCGAGCCGATTGCTATCTTTGCCTGATTGACGTTATACCCGGCTTTCAGGGGGTCGTCCTCGATGCCGAGCGACACTTTGATACGTGTCTGCTGGTGCGGTTGCAGGGCTTTGTTGAACACATAGTTGACCGACAGCATGAACGCCAGTGCCGAACCGGCCACGATTACAGGCATTATCAACCTGGGACAATGGCTTTTTATCATCTCATACACGCAGTATACCATGCCTGTTGCCGTCACCCCAAGCATTGTGGCGAACCCGGGCAGTTCGATACCGGCTATCACGGCGATGCCGGTTATCACTATTCCGGCAAATATGAACCACAAGGCGAGATTGCGCGAGGCAAGTGCGCTTTTGCTGAAAAATGCCGATATTGCCACCATGACGAGGTCAATCAGCACGAACACTACAAATTCGCCCGTCGGCATTCCGAGCACGGCCGAGGTGGTATATTTTACGGTAACGACGAATATCACAATGGCAAATACGAAAGCAAAGAGCACAAGTCCGCTCATGCCCTCGCGATAGAGAACAAACATAAGCGAAAGGTAAACCAGTGCCGAGCCCGTTTCATTCTGGGCAAGGATAAGCACGATTGGTAATCCTATGATTGCGAGAGCCTTTATGTAATTCGTCTTTTTGGCATTGAGGCTGAAATTGTAGCCGCTGAACAGTTTCGCAAGTGCCAGAGCCGTGGCAAATTTACCGAATTCGGCTGGCTGCAGGCTCATCGGCCCGAGCACAAGCCACGAATGCGAACCCTTGATGTTCGGCGCTATGACGATAGTGACCATCAGCAGCACCACTATTGCGAAATATATGGGGTAGGCGTATGTTTCATACATACGTTTGTCGATAAGCAGCAATATGAATCCGAGCACGAATGAGAATCCAATCCATCTGATCTGTTTCCCGGAAAATTCATCAAACGAGAATATGCTGGCATTGTCAAAGTCGTAGCTTGCGGCGTAGATACTTATGGCGCCACCAATCACGAGCAGCAGATACAGCAGTATCACCACCCAGTCTACCGAACGAAATATCGATGCCCTATCAGTGCTTCTTGACTCCACTATTGATAATTGTATTTGATGTTAACATTCTTTCTTCGAGATATTTGCGCTGAGGCGAAATCTCCCCTTTGAGGTATTTCTCCATCACGAGCGAGCCGATTGGCACTCCGTAGGTTGCGCCGAAACCGGCGTTCTGCACATAGACGCATATCGCTATCTTCGGGTCATTGTATGGCGCGAATCCTATGAAAGCCGAGTGGTCCTTGCCGTGGGGATTCTGTGCCGTTCCCGTCTTGCCGCATACCTCGATGTCGGGCAATGCGGCCAGGCGGCAGGTTCCGCCGGTCACTGCCATGCGCATACCTTCGGCGACAGCGTCATAATGCTCGTGGTCAATGGTCGGATAGCGTTTTTCAAGATACTGGCTCTCAAGCACGGTATCCTGCACCTCTTTGACCACGTGTGGGGTTATGAACCATCCGCGGTTGGCTACCGTGGCACACAGGTTGGCTATCTGCAGCGGCGTGGCAAGTATCTCGCCCTGGCCGATTGCAATCGAAATTATGGTGTTGGCGCTCCAGCGATTGGCTCCGTAAATCTTGTCGTAGTACTGTGCGTTAGGTATGAATCCGCGGCTTTCACTTGGCAGGTCGACTCCGAGTTTATAGCCGTAGCCCATGCTGACGAGATGCTTTTTCCATGTCTCGAACGCGTTGGCTACCGAGCCGTATTTGGAGCGGCGGTTGTCGAGCATATTCTTCAGTCCCCAGCAGAAATATCCGTTGCACGATGTCTGCAATGCGGGCTTGAGCGGAAGCGGCGAACCGTGGCCGTGGCATCCTACGCGCAGACCGCCGTTTATATATCCGTGGTAACATGGATATGTGGTCTGTAACGTGATTATCCCTTCCTGGAGCAATATCAGGCCCTGAGTCGGTTTGAATGTGGAGCCGGGGGGGTAGGCGGCCATAAGCGCGCGGTCAAACAGCGGCTTGTAGAAATCCTCCGTGAGTTTCTTGTAATTCTCGCCGCGCTGGCGTCCGATCAGTTCGGTCGGATCGTATGTCGGGCTTGATACCATGCACAGTATCTCGCCGGTCGACGGTTCTATTGCCACTACGGCTCCGATTTTATTGACCATGAGGCTCTCGGCATATTCCTGGAGTTTAATGTCAAGGCTCAGCTTGAGATTGCGGCCGGCTATGCCCGGAATATCCTCCGCGCCGTCGCGGTAACGTCCCTGTATGCGGCCGTGTGCGTCGCGTATGAGTATCTCTTTTCCCTTGAATCCGCGCAGATGATGGTCATAACTCTTTTCCACGCCGAGGTCGCCGCAATAGTCGCCACGCTCATAGTATGGGTCGCGTTTTATGTCGGCGGGGTTTACCTCACGTATGTTGCCGAGCACGTTGGCCGCCGAGCGGTGGTTGTACTGGCGGAGTATGCGTTTCTGTATGAAGAAGCCGGGAAAGCGGTATAGTTTTTCCTGGAGGCGGCCGTAGTCCTGTGCCGACAGCTGGGTGATGAGTGTCTGTGGAGTGTAGGTGGAGTAGCCTACTGATTTACGCATGTCGGCCAGACGCTTGTCAAATTGTTCGCGTGTAATGTTGAGCGTGTTGCAGAAGTCGGTGGTATCGAACGGCTGCACGTCGCGCGGTATCATCATCACATCGTAGGCCGGCTGGTTGTAGACCACCAGTTCGCCGTTGCGGTCGTAGATAAGGCCGCGCGAAGGGTATACTGTCTTCTTCAGGAAGGCATTGTTGTCGGCCGAATCCTTGTATTTGTCATCGTCGAGCTGGATGCTGTACAGCCGGGCAATATAGATTATTGCTATTAGTATTATGAATGACGCGACAACATATTTGCGTTTTTCAAGCTTATAGTCTTTTCTCACGTCGGCGGGATGTTAAAGAGTCAATAGCGATTATTATGATAAAAGTCAAAAGCGTGCTCGAGGCTATCTTTATGAATAACCGCAAGGGATTGAAAAATGAAAAAGTCTCAATGAGGAAAAACAGCGTGCAGTATATGAGCGAAATGGAAAATATATATTTTAGATATACCGCCACGCCAAGCGAGCGGAACGACGGCTGCGGTGTCGACATCTCGTCCTCTCTCGGGAAATAGAGATGAAGCACGGGCTTGCGCAGAATGCCGAGTATGGTGCATGCCAACGAGTTCATTCCCTGTGTATCGGAGAATATGTCAATCGTCAGCCCAAGAAGGAACGATATTGTAAGCACCCAGTTGACATTAAGCGTCACCGGCAGCTTGATTATGACATAGATAAACACCAGAGGCACGGCGTAGCCGAACAGGCAGATGTGGTTGAACACTATTACCTGTGTCAACACCATCAATACGTATAATATTACAAATTGCAGGGCTGTCTTGACCATCGGGTTTATTGTTTGGTGGTGGGTTTTCCTTCATTCTCATCAATTTCCACCTGCTTGATTGAGTCGGAAATATCGCTTGAAATCACTCGTACTGTCGACAGACGCGAGAAGTCGGTCAGCAGTTTTACGCGTAGTGTATAGAAATTGTCGTCAATCGTTTTCTCGCTGCCAGTCACTATACCTACCGGTATCCCTTCGGGAAACATCGCTGAATATCCGCTGGTGACCACTGTATCGCCGGTGGTGTAGATTGTATGGCGCGGAAGCTCCTCAAGCAACGCTATCTGCGGGTCCTTTCCGTCCCACACGAGCGAGCCGAACGCTTCGTTTCCCTTGACTTTGCACGACAGCCTGAAATTGGGATTGAGCAGCGAAATCAGGCGCGAATAGCTGTCGCCTACAATATTCACAACGCCTACAATGCCGTTTTGGTCAACCACGCCCATCTCAGGCTTGATGCCGTCTTTGGCGCCTTTGTTGATTGTGATGTAGTTGTACGGGCGGTGGATGCTGTTGTTGATTACCGATGCGATTATGAACCGGTATGGGCGCAACGGCTCCGGCGCGACCATCGTGTCGGCATAATATTTCTCCTGATACATTTGCAGGGTCGCTTTCATGCCGAGAAGTTCCTCTTCAAGGCGTGCGTTCTGCAGCTGTAGCTCCTCGTTGGTTTCCCGCAGGTTGAAGTATGAGGTGATATTATGCGACAAGTCATATATCCCTGCCGTAAGTCTTCCCGCCGATGTCATGTACACATGATGCTGGTAGGGATTTTTATCAAACAGGAATATACAGCTCACAATCACATAGAATGCAAATACAAACCATGTGCTGTACTTTATGAGAAAATCAATGAGATTGCGCACCTGACAGCGTGATTAACTACGTGATTTATTGAGTTGAAATGCAAGTATGCCGTAACCGTATGACGTGGGTATCGCATTATTCTTCATTCCGCGGTTAAAAACCGCGGCTACTATACCAAGCGATTTGGTGCTCAGGCCGGTAGTAGCCGCGGTTTTTAACCGCGGTTTGTAAAAATTGAATTTTGCCACAACCATATCAGAGTGATTTGGGTTGCATATTTGCTCCGGCTGGATGCCGTTTGTTACCGTATGAGGAACGAGAAGTGGTCGATGTTTTTCAATGCCACACCCGTACCCTTGGCGACTGCAAGCAACGGTTCGTCGGCAACATGGAACTGTATGCCGATCTTGTCGGTCAGACGTTTGTCGAGACCACGCAGCAGTGCACCGCCTCCTGCGAGCCAAATGCCGTTGTGAACAATATCTGCGTAAAGTTCGGGCGGAGTCTGCTCGAGTGCGCTCAATACGGCTGCCTCTATTTTTGAAATCGATTTCTCGATGCAGTGCGAGATTTCCTGATACGACACGGGGATTTCCATCGGGAGTGCGGTCATCTGGTTGGGACCGTGCACGATGTAGTCCTCCGGCGGATTTTCGAGTTCGGTAAGAGCCGAACCTACGTGCATCTTGATTTGCTCGGCCGTGCGTACTCCTACCTTGACATTATGGGCGCGACGCATGTGTCCCTGGATGTCGTCGGTCAGGTCGTCGCCGGCTATCTGTATACTCTTGTTGGAAACGATGCCTCCGAGAGAGATTACAGCAATCTCGGTAGTACCGCCGCCTATGTCGACTATCATGTTGCCTTCGGCTGCCGCTACGTCGAGGCCGATGCCGAGAGCCGCCGCCATAGGCTCGTATATCATGTAGACATCGCGGCCGTTGGCATGCTCAGAAGAGTCACGCACCGCACGTATCTCCACTTCGGTCGAGCCGGAGGGGATGCCCACTACCATACGCAGCGAGGGGGAGAACCAGTTGTTTTTTGAACTTGCTTTCTTCACAAGGCCGCGTATCATAAGCTCGGCGGCGTTGAAGTCGGCAATCACGCCTTTGCGCAGCGGGCGCACTGTGCGTATGTTGTCAGGCTCCTTGCCCTCCATGAGCTGGGCCTCCTTGCCGACAGCTATCAGCTTGTCGGTGCGGCGGTCGAGTGCCACAATTGAAGGCTCGTCGATGACGATTTTATCATTGTGTATGATGATTGTATTGGCCGTGCCGAGGTCAATCGCAATCTCTTTGGTGAGGCTGAATAATCTCATTTTGTCTGTTTATCAATCAATGTTGGGGGTTATTAAGTAACTGTTTAAAATTATTTTATACTAACCATTCTCATTATTTTAATATTC
>ERZ824598.103-NODE-103-length-139340-cov-23.742277_pt1 | contig 139340 bp, 121 predicted proteins | sample MGYA00519934_ERZ824598 | MGnify/ENA primary metagenome ERZ824598 (study PRJEB31778, sample SAMEA3449177) | human gut metagenome | biome: human gut; feature: human-associated habitat; material: faeces | place: United Kingdom | collected 2010/2012 ... | reverse complement strand
TTAGAACCGTGTTCCTTTCCGAAAGCGAGTGCAAAGGTAGAGCTTTTTACCATACGCACCAAATATTTCAACAACTTTTTTCGAGATTTTTTTCAAGAAATTACACATTACTCTGATTTACAGAGAAATAAAATTGCAAGAAATTTTCAGCCTCAACGCCCCTTTTCACGTATCAACCAATGAAAAGCTCAAAAAAGCCATATTCAGCCAAAAATAAAATCTACAAAAGAGCAGAAAAATAATGATTGTGCATACATCAAACATTAATATATGGCTACAAAGTCGCTTTTAATCCGGACAAACTGATTTCAGCACTGTATATCTGACGAGGATCAGCTCTTTCGTAAAGTGATTTTCGTATAATTGAACATTTTCTTTTCGCCTTGCCTCTGAAAATGGTCTTTCCGCGGTACTTGACAGATATTTTCCTGTCGAGGTCGAGCAACATATCATTGAGACAAATATAAAGACTGTCGTAATCGCACTCATCTATATATATGGTGTTGCCATCAATGCGGGCAACAACCTTCATCCCGGGTTTTGCTTCTCCCTTGCCGACCTTAAGCCAATAGAATGTATTTCGCGTTGTTTCTTCCTGACGCCACACAACCCTATCCGGCCCAGCATTTCTGTCAAACTGCGCCATCCACTCTATAGCTGCAGTATCGGCACGATCCATCCAATGGCCCTTACCGCCGACAATGTTCGTCTGATGCAGATAACCGTCCGGATCAAGAGCATGCAGACTGTCCAAATCGTGTCCCTTGACAACAGCCAGCTTGTTACGGTCATAGGCTTTGTCGTTCTCCCCCATCCATATCATAAAAGGAAGATTCCGCAGATTCAGCAAAGATGCCTCTCCTGGATGTCCGGCCATCATAGACGCCGCGGCCCATCGATCGGCCATCCTCGGTGCCATCCTCCACACTCCGTCTCCACCGGCAGAATATCCAGTAAGGTACACCCTGTCGGGATTCACGTCCTCAAAAATAACCGAAGCCATTATCAACATAGTGAAAAAGTCGTCAATCTCCTTCCTGAACCACATGTTCCAATCATCATAAGGTGCCCGAGGAGCTATATAAACACCTTCTTTCGGCGTATATAGATTTATCTGATTTTTCCACTGCGAGTCATTGAACTCCTTGGCCACAGCACCACCGCCATGCATGGAAATATAAAGGCTTCTTCCTGAAACCGGCTTTTCACCCAGAACCCTTACATTGAAAGGCATCTCCAGACCGCCAACACGAAGTTTTCTCTGTTCCCACATTTTCTCCAACGAATCGCGCATACAGTCGATATAGTCGGCCAACTCCTGAGCCGTTACAGCCTCAACTTCCTTCCTCGACAACTTGTCATCTCCGCTCATATTATCCGGTCCTGCACTCTTCGCCTGAATATTGGAGGCAAAAAGACAGAACAGCAAGCTGCAAACGACAAACAACTTCAATGATATATTGTTTTTCATATCAGATAATTTCTAAGTAAACAACACCTTTTCAAAAAGTGCGTCTAAGTTAAACAAAAAGGTTCAATATTTCACACGTTTGCCGAGCTCTACAAAAACAACACTAAATATAATATGTTATACAGAGAAACAAATTCTATTATACATATTATATAACTACATACGCCCCACATAATATTACTTTGAACCATCGTCAAGCGGCATCAAGACTTCAGTACAATAAGTTTTTAAGTTTTTCGTAATCAACGTATGCATAACAGAATCTACCACAACGGAATCATCATCCCAATGATAGATGTTCCTTGCGCGTTTGAAAGTACCATTTTTATGGAACTCCAATATCAAATAATCCGTATACGAAATAAATCCCGCCTTGGGAGTCATACATTCCTTGATAATGAAGAAAGAAATAAACTTTTCGCTTTCCATGTACCGACATGGCAGCCATCTGATGTCGCGAGGCCAACAATTATGGTCGAGTGTATCCGGAATCAGAGACAGACATGACCCGAACGGAAGTTCTGCCTGATCCTTTGAACTGGTAAATAATGTATAGTCTACGTAAGGTTTATCCCATTTCTGGAAATAAGCTTGGAACTGTTCAAAGGAGAATTGCTCTACTGAAGACACGACATCTACAATCTCTTTACGAGGAGCATCGATGCTCCGCTTTTCAATGATACTGTTTCAAAAAGTGTGTCTAAAACAGTATCTTATTATGTTTTCCATTATTTTCAACAAAGCTGGATTCTATCTATGAATTCTATGCATAAGCACACACTTTAAGACATGATCCATTATAAATAAAACACCCTCGGTAAATACAAATACCGAGGGTGTGATTAATAAAAACATATCGTTCTTAATTGCAATGTTAGTTACTATGGATCGTCTCTAATGATACATACTGCGCATCATATCTGCTTTGTTTAGTCCATGGAGCCTTAGAAGAATGAATTGAAGAAGAATCCAATTCGGCTGAAGAGTCAAAGGAGACCAACAGATACAGATTGGTTGTGCTAATATTCATATAAACAGAATCATCCAACGAGGCTTGAGGCCTAACCTCACATGAAGATTTCAAAGCGAATAGATGCTGTCCTTCATCCTTTCGGGTATGGAATAAAATAAATCCTATAGACTGGATGTTCTCAAGAATCTTCATTGACTCGTCTGTCATTTTTATACCGACAGCAATACGACCATCTTCAAATTTAGCAAACTTTGCATCATAATCCTCCATCATAACCATAAGAACACCATCCTTTGACGGCTCTGATGGAACTAATGCATATCCTTCAGCTTTTGCACTATTGATAGCCAAAACCGGATCAGAACCAAGCTTACATTCCTTTATATAGAAATACTTTTCAAGTTCGGCCTTTATCGAAGCACTTTCCGGGTCTTTGGCTTCCAAAGCCAAAGAAAATACAGTATCATCCTTGTATGGAGTATATATTTTGCCCAATACGTCCTGAAAATGTTCTTTTATGTATTTCGTTGCATCAACACCAGGATGCGCCTGCATTGCATAGAAATCATAGTCTTGCTGAAGCCAATCTTGAATCTCTGTACGGAATTTTTCACGCACTTTCTTTTTCCATGATGCTTTCTGAGAAGCATTATTTCGCGCGTATAATGACAACACAAACAAGAAATTCACGTCATAGTGGAACAACAACATTGTATCCCTATCAAAAAGACGATTCTTAAATTGAATATTCTTATGCTTATTTTTCTTCCTGTTTGTCTTCTCTATGCCATCATTTGCATAATCGAAATTCTCATCCATTTTAGCAGATATAAAGAAATTAGGAATAATTTCATACCCTTCTGTCTTTTCATCACGCATACGAACATGAGAGTTTCTCACCGTTTCATTGATTCCGTTAAAAATATCAAGATTCCACTGAATGACATTACGAGCATAAGTATACTGCTTATAAACAGACTCACGATTAAGCTCGTGCCCCATCTTATAATATTTACTGTCCCCAATATAATAAGTCTGCTTAGAATCTCCATCTATTAGGCTTTGTGCAGAAAAGAGGTGATCGACAATTTTACCATCCTCCTGCTTTTTGCCCATACCATCAGGCAATGGCTTATCACCTATCAGTTCATCAATCATTGCTTCAAAGACCACATAGAAATCTTTAACAAGCAAATATTCTTTATGGTCAGTTGAGACACGCAAATGAGTCGATTCATCAAAGAAAGCGAAACACAATTCCCAAAGTTCTATAGCCTTATCAGAAAAATATTTATACTTAATTTGACGCAATCGAGTACAACCATATCCATTCAAATAAGCTTCAAATTTTGGTCCTTTTATAAGTGGAAATTGAACGCAAACATTTTTAGGAAAGCCATATTTGTCTCCAATAAAATTTAATATTGAAAAGAATATTATCAGCAACTCTTCATCAAAATTAATCTGACGTTTCTTATTTACCGGATTCAGATAAATAGGAGTTCCACCCTGAATTAATGCTGGTTGCGTAGCAATAGTTCGAGTCCAATTTATCTTATTTAATCCGCTATGCATATTTTTAACGACATAGAAAAAGAAACTCTGATTGTCTTTTGCAAATTGGATCAGTGCAAGTAAAATATCTAAATATGTATTGCTCTTTCGGCGACGACCTTTTCCGACTTGTTGTATTCTCTTATGGTATACAATCCCAGTATCAGATGACTTATCTTCTTTGTATACAACTATAGCACGATAAATCCACACAGCAAACTTATAGATAAAGTCACGTTCATCTTTTGTCAGTGGATTATATTCATCCAAATCAAGGATATCTTCTGGACGGTATCTTCCAAATACCAAGTTTGCTTTATTAGTATCTTTCAACTTATCATCCATCAATAAAACCTTAGGAAGAATAAAAACACAGTCTCGCAGCAAGGTATTATAATAATACCCTACATAATGAACAGAAACCTTACCTTCAATATTCTCCAAAGCATCAATGCCATAGAGAACATCTTTTACATCAGTAACGTCATATTGATATTCCTCTATAAGTATACGCATTATTACAAAGTATTCTCTTCAATTTTTACGCCTAAATCTGCCGCATTTACAGCTTTGATAAATTCAGAAATTGTATCACGCAATCCTTTTTGTGGATGATACATCCAACCATCTTTATTTACATAAATAGGTTTACCATCTGCACATAAAATTTCGTATGAGTATCCGCCATCTTTATAAGTATCAACTACCTCTTTGCTAGCAACAATCCATCTTCTTATAGAATATTGTTTGAATGGATCCCATACACTCAATACCTCTTCGGAGGTTTTATCTGGATTCATTTTTACATACTGTTCTATAGCTGTATATGGAATAGCATTAACGTATTGTACTTTTTGTCCATTTACCTTGATTTCTATATTTGAAGAACTAACCATAGTTTCAGATGGAACAAAATTCTCTGCTTCAGCAAGAGGAACGAGGCCTAGATTTTGTAAAAACAAATCCACTTTACTTTCTACAATGTTTGCTTTCTCGCTTTCAGTTGTATAAAATTTATCAAATGTTAATTTGGCATTTTTACCATCTGCGCCTTCTTCATCATAGAAAATTTCATCATTAAACTCATAATCTTTAAATACGTCATTCCACAAATAAAACAAGACCTTACCAACAAATCTTTCAGCAGTAATTACCTTGTTGCTATCTGCTTTACAAAAGAAATAACCAAGCTTCTTATCTTCCGAACTTGTAATCGAAGCTATTTTATCATTGATATTTGTTACGAAAGTCCACCAATCATATTGCTTTCCGTTTATTTCAATTATCCATTTTTTACCAGCATCAGAAATTGGCATGTAAATCCAATCCCAACGACGTTTAAATGCAGAATCAATAGGAAATAGAGATTGGTCGCTTGTATTCATTGTTGCCCATATGTAGAGATTGTTAGGCAATAACAACAACTCGCCATTTAAAACCTTATCTGCTACAGACTTTCCATTATACATTGAGTTTATTTCAAGCCTTTTGTCATCTGTCAATACGATATCTTTAAAAGCTTTACGGAGTTGTTTTTGCATATCCTTATCAGCCGTAATAGGATAATCAGAATAACCTGCATCATTACGGTCTAACAATTGGAATAAATCGCCAAAAATTTGAGCACAATTTCCACGATTTATTTCCTCTATTACAAGATATTGCGGCGTCCCATCAGCCCACATCTTCCAAGCATTAATATAAGCCTGCAAAAATGCTTGGGCTACAAACTCATATACTATCTGCTCCTTATATAATACATTTCCACCAATTTTCATTGGTTCACCCAATTCATTGCATATAGGCAACATCGCTGTAGTCGGCTTGTATGCTCCAACAAATGTTGAATAATCACTATCAGGATGAAATGTTGTACGGACAATCTCTTTATCTTTTGTTATTTTATTGATAGTATACGATTTGCTTGTACCGGGGGCACCATAGTAAATTATTTGATGAGAGAAATCAGAATATGGGGTAACAGAAATTACACTATCACAAATTTCTTTATCAATAATAGCCTTTACTAAATCTTGCTTATCAGAAAGAAAGGCGCATAATTCAGCTACATAAGTTTGAGATGCATTAACCAACTTCGCATGACTTAGAATAGGGGAAACATAGAAATCGCCTCTATCTATCGTCTTTGCACCTCCCCACCAAGAATAATCAGTAATAAATCTTACTAAATATGATTTGGAAGTATCACTAATATCAAGTCTACCCAAAAGTTCAAATTCGGAAGAATCCAATTCACTTCCGTTTAAGAACTTAAGTCTCTCTTTACTTACGACCATCAATGCATATTTTTTATACTTTTGAAGCTCGTTGTAATATTCAGTAAAATAAGAAGCTATGTAGAACCATTGATTTGGCAAATAAATATTTAGTGTTCCATACTGATTTCCTGAGGTTTCAATAATAGCAGAATATTTATTGTATGTCAACAAGTAACTATTTATAGACTTGACGTTATCTTTAAAAACTTGAGGTAATACAAAATCCTTACCATCATATTTTGCGAAGTTAGATGTTGCGGCAATTGCCATTTCATTCAAATCTCTCAACTCTTCCATAACTATTTGCTTTCTAATAACTGTTTTACAATCTCATGTGCCAATGCTTTTATAACAGGCAAAGCAACACTATTTCCAAATTGATGGTATGCTTCTTTCTTTGAGACTACAATTTTGTATTCCTTATTGTTTGAATTATAATTAAGATTATTTGCGCATTCTGGATGTTCCCAACCAGCCCCTAAAATTCGATATCCCTGCAGTCTACCAGCCTCAACCGGAGTTAATTTTCTTGGATTAAGACCCTTATCAGATTGATCTATTAAGATTTCGCTTCCATCTTTCCAATATCTTGCAGAAATCGTACTACAATATACACTATCAGAATTAAAAAGTGAATAACCGAACCCCTTACCATTAGCCCGATTACGTTCTTTTCTCTTTTTATGTCCTTCCCACATTCTATCACTTATAGTATAAGAAGGATCAATTAAAGCTTCTGGCTCAAAAATATCTGAAACTTTTGTTTCAATTACATTTTCTTTTAATAAGCTTTTATTAAAAATTAAATTGCCTTCTTTATCAATCCCCAAAGGGAAATAAAAGTTCTTTGCTGCAACCAGTTTTTTATTCCAAGCTATTATATAAAGTCTTTCACGATTTTGAGGAACGCCAAAATATTTAGCATTTAAAACAGCAAAATTGTACAAATATCCTAAATCATCTAATACTCCTAATATTGTTTCCAACGTTTTTCCCTTATCATGGTTCTTCAATCCTCTAACATTTTCAAGAAACAATATTTCTGGGGCTTTACCTATTTTAATCTTCTCATTGACAATATTAGCAATATTAAAGAACAGAGTACCACGTGTATCTTCAAACCCTTTTCTTAAGCCGGCAATTGAAAACGGTTGACATGGAAATCCTGCACAACATACAGAAAAATCCGGAATTTCTTTTGGATCGACTTTAGTAATATCCTCATTGAAAAATTTATAATTATTTTCAAATAACCAAGGACTATCATCTTTATAATTAGCTTCATAAGAAATTCTCGCATTTTTATCCAATTCACTAGCAAAGACACATTTCATGCCTACCGACATCATAGCTTGATGAAAACCACCTATACCAGCGAATAAATCTATAAATGTATATTTCTTTTGCATGAATTTATTTCATAATTTAAATTAGTGTCAATTAGCTCTTTATATAGGCTTAAAAACAACTATCTATCACTAACAACAGCAATACTGTCTGTTTAATCCTATAAAACCTTATCAGAATATAAGATCTATAATCATCAACAGTCCTAAAATCAAATGACAGCAAGATTTTTCGTTAAATAAAGCCCTCAGAGCTTCCCACATCCATTATTTATAATACCACTTATGCCATACATAAGCGATGCAAAGTTATACATAAAAAGCTACATTTATACAGAGATGATAAATTAAAAAAATATTTTAATTCAACATCATCAATCCAAAATGTACTTAATTTTCAACTTATTTATCTAGATGTATTAGCAAAAGCCGAATTGTACAGAAATAGGTAAATGATAAGACATTTTTTATCTTATCATTTATCTTATCACTTATCTTATCATTATCCCTAAGATTGAAATCATCACCTACCAGTGCGTTAGACAAATAAGAAACGATGTTATAACAAATTAGCAAATCAGAAATTACAGCACTTTAGAATAGCGAATTAATATCTCCAAGCATTCAAAACCGACAAAACAGATTGTTTGCGAGATAAAATATTTTGAAACTATCACCAACCACATTACCAGCAACTAATATCTTCCTCGATATCCTTCATGCTTCCCTTATGAAATGTAGGGCTTTTGATGCCGTTTCTTTTCTGCGACAGATAGTCATTAAGGAGGCGGAATGCGTATTTTCCAAGAAGGATGATTGCTATCAGGTTGCAGATAGCCATGAGGGCCATTGTGAAGTCGGCAAGATTCCATACCAGTTTCAGGCTGGCAACGGAACCGAAATAGACCATACCGCCGACAAGGATACGATATACGTAGACGACCCACTTCTTTTGCGTGATGAACTGGATGTTTGCTTCTCCATAGTAGTAATTACCAAGGATACTGCTATAGGCAAAGAACAGAATTGCTATGGCTACGAACAACCCGCCGATGCTTCCAATCTCGCTATTAAGGGCTACCTGGGTGAGCTGTATTCCGTCAAGCTGAGCAGAGGTATAAGCTCCACTAAAAAGTATGATGAATGCTGTGCAAGAACATATAACGAGGGTGTCGGTGAAAACACCGAGCGCCTGAATAAGTCCCTGCTTGGCAGGATGCGTCACGTGCGCAGCCGCAGCTGCGTTAGGAGCAGATCCCATACCGGCTTCGTTGCTGAAAAGCCCTCTCTTTATTCCCTGCATCAGCGCCGCACCTACACCACCTCCGACTGCCTGTTCGACGCCAAAAGCATTGCTCACAATCAGACTTATGACATCAGGAAGTTTTGTGATGTTGCACGCAACAATAAACAGGGCCAGGACAATATATCCCAGTGCCATTATAGGCACGATGACACTGCTGACACTGGCTATTCTATGTATGCCGCCGAATATGATTACGATAGTGAGCAACGTTATTCCCAGCCCCATGAGTTCGGGAGAGATATTAAACGCAGAATTGAATGCGGCACATATTGTGTTGCTCTGAACCGAATTGAAAGCAAAGCCGAAAGTTATCGTTATCAACACGGCAAAAATCACTCCCATCCATCTTTTCTTCAGTCCTTTCTCCATATAATATGCCGGTCCGCCGATATAGGAGTGCTTGCCCCGTGTCTTGAACAGCTGGGCCAGAGTGGACTCGACAAATGCACTGCTAGCTCCGAGCAGGGCTATAATCCACATCCAGAATACAGCACCAGGACCGCCGACAGTTATTGCCGTGGCCACACCGGCAAGGTTTCCCGTGCCCACCCTACTTGCCAGCGAAACGGTAAATGCCTGAAAAGACGAAATATGCTTCTCGTGGCCGTTGATTTTAACGGTCGAGTCGCCAAGCAGTCTTACCATCTCGCCAATCATGCGAAACTGCACAAACCGCGTCTTGATACTGAACCACACGGCACAGCCCAAGAGCATGGCAATCAAAACGTAAGTCCACAGAATATCATTCGCTTCGTTTATTATATAGGTAACAGTATCCATCTTTATTATTATCTATTTTTTGTTTTGTAAAAAATGCGAAAGCAATCGCATCATTGACAGCTGAGAACAGCAAATGCTATTATATTGTTCATAAAAAACGACATTTTACAAACAAAATATTATCCCGTGCAAAGATAGCAATTTTGATTTCAGCACTGCGCATCTTCAAAGCACTTTTCGGAAAGAAGAAGACAAACGGAAAGGTCTGAAAGTCTCCGCATGTCATGATACAGATTTACTTTACATTTTTTAATTGTTAAATCGATGTAAAGTAAATCTGTATCATGACAGTCAAAATGTATAATAGCCTCCAAAGGAAATGTTGCTGTTGTCTACACCCATGCCAAACGTGCTCCTGTCCGGTCCTCCTTCGTAGCGATAGCCGAAGTAGCCCAGACGTGCGGTGAGGGCAAGGTGGGAACTGACAATCAGCTTGATGCCGGGACGCAGTCCGATGGCCCAGTCGGTCTTATTCTCAAAACCGTCGTAATCGCCCGTGCCGATGATGAAACCTCCATCGACAAAGAAGCTGACAAGACCGACTTCTGCAATGGTGTAGCGTGTGAAAGGATTTATGCTTAGATAATTTGCCGAATAGGAATTGCCGATATCAGGATTGTAGTTTGTATGCACCTCGGTAATTCCAACGGCTATATCCCATTTGGAATTCAGGCTAATTCCCAATTCCGGAGATATAGAAAGCGAGATGGTGGTTTTCTTCTTGTCGTCATCAACCTTTATGCCCAGGGAGCCTCCCACCCATATCTGTGCCTGAGATATGGAAGCCATCAAAGCAAACAATGAAAGCAGCAGAATCTTTTTCATAGCTATATCCTCCTACTCTACCAAGGCTAAACATCAGTTTCTGACGTGCGGGGACCTTCGACCGAAAACCAGCCTTGCCGGCACTTCAACGGCAAGCGTATGCCCCCGCATCATTAATACAAAAATAACAAATTACACATAAAAAGCCAGTGTATGATTAAAAATAACCGGCACGAGGGCTGAAAATATGACAATCAGGAAAGAAAAGCGGACTTTTGACAATTGCACTTGACAAACGAGGCCGACAGGAGAATGCGGACGAAGGGACAGGCCTGCACCAGTGGGAACAATCAAGCGGAAAAAGAAGCGCGAGGGCTCACGACTGACGGCGCAGGGGCCAGAAATCCAAGGCGCAAGCGCCCGCATATATGCCCCGAGGGGCTTTTTGATGGGCAAAGGTCTTCATATATTGGAAAATAAAGGTATATTTGCGATACAAACTATAAAAAACATCTTACCTTATCAAGAATTATGAGAAATAACAGAATCAGTTCAATTGCTTGCATGCTGGCATTGGGGTTGGCATGCGTACCTGCACATGCGCAGAACAATGGGGAAATAAACGACATGACTACTCCGCTCCACCTGCTCAAACCTGAATACAAGGTGCCTTACGGCGAACTCACAGTCGAGGAGGTGAAGGCATCAATCGACAGGGTGTTTGCATACATCGAGAGCAACACTCCGGTGAAGGTGCTCGACAAGGACGGCAAGGAGGTGAAGAACTACAAGAAGATTCCGCACGGGGCAACTCTCGACCGCGGTGCGTTCCGCATCGGAAGCTACGAATGGGGCGTGACATATCAGGCCCTGCTGAGCGCGGCCGAGGCTACGGGCGACAAGAAATACAAGGAGTATGTGGACAGGCGTTTCAAGTTCCTTGCAGAAGTGGCTCCAGGATTCAGAAAGCTCTATGACGAATACAAGGACACGGACGCACAGATGGAACAGATTCTCCACCCGAAGGCTCTGGACGATGCGGGTGCGATGTGCTGTGCTATGATGAAGGCCGGCGCGGCTGACAAGTCGCTCAAGCTGGACGACATGATAGAAAACTATTTCGAGTTCATAGAGCACGGCCAGTACAGACTTGCCGACGGCACGTTTGCAAGACACAGGCCTCAGCACAACACCATCTGGCTGGACGACATGTTCATGGGCATACCGTCGATTGCATACAGGGGCGTATACAAGCCTGAAGAATCGAAGAAATATTTCGACGAGGCAACAAAGATTTTCAGACAATTCGTGGAAAGAATGTACGTGCCGGAGAAGGGACTGTACAGACACGGCTATGTGGAGGGACTGCACGAACAGCCTACATACCACTGGGCAAGAGCCAACGGATGGGCCATACTGACAAACTGCGAACTGCTGGACGTTCTGCCTGAGAACCACCCTGAAAGGGCATTTGCGCTCGAACAGCTGAGAAAGCACGTGAAGGGTCTGGCAAGCTATCAGAGTTCGGGGGGGTTCTGGCATCAGCTTGTGGACAAGAACGACTCTTACCTGGAGACATCGGCTACAGCAATATACGTATACTGCATTGCACACGCCATCAACAAGGGCTGGATTGACGGTATCACGTACGGTCCGGTGGCACAGCTCGGCTGGCACGCAGTGAACACGAAAATCACCGACAAGGGACAGGTGGACGGAACATGCGTAGGTACGGGAATGGCCTTCGATCCGGCATTCTACTACTACCGCCCTGCAAACTATCAGGCCGCACACGGATACGGTCCGGTGATATGGGCCGGCGCAGAAATGATACGTCTGCTCAACAGCTGGTATCCGCGCACGAACGACAGCGGACTGCACTACTACAAGGTGAAGCAGACAAATCCTTCACCGCTGTTCTATCTGACTGAGGACGGCAAGGGCGAGGCTGTGGAATAACCACAGGCCTGCGCCGCAATGCCGAAAACCAATAAAAAGAAGGCCATCAGGTTTATGCCGCTCCCGGCATTCCTGATGGCCTGAAATATATACACGGCGCGTTAAAGGGAAATAGGAACTGTGCGCCGTGCTCCAAAACATGTATGCTTTTTTTCCTTTATCCCATCTTTCCTGTGAGGTAAGCACGTGTGCGCTCATCACGAGGGTTGGTGAACATGACGCTTGAGTGGTCGTACTCGATGAGCTCGCCCATGTACATGAACATGGAGTAGTCGGAAATACGCTTTGCCTGCGACATGTTGTGTGTGACAATCATGATGGTCACGTTCTTCTTCAGTTCGACGATAAGATCCTCGATATACTTTGTGGCAATCGGGTCGAGGGCTGAAGTAGGCTCGTCCATGAGCAGGATGTCAGGACGGAGAGCAAGCGAACGCGCAATGCAGAGACGCTGCTGCTGACCTCCGGAAAGGAATGTTCCGCGCTTTGTGAGCGAATCCTTGACCTCGTCCCAGAGGGCCACGTCGCGGAGATTCTTCTCGACAATCTCGTCCTTCTCGCTCTTCTTGAGCTTGATGCCGTTGAGGATGTATCCTGCAAGGACATTGTCGTAGATGTTCATAGTCGGGAACGGGTTAGGACGCTGGAACACCATTCCGATGCGTCGGCGCTCCTCTGTCGGGTGCATGAGCATGATATTCTCTCCGTTGAGCAGAATTTCGCCTGTTACATGTATGGCCTTATAAAGCTCGTGCATGCGGTTGACAGCTCGGAGCAATGTACTCTTTCCACAACCTGAAGGGCCCATGATGGCCGTAATAGAATTTTTCTCCACATCGGCCGACACATCCTTTACGGCCAGTTTCTTTGATCCGTAGGAGATTGACACATTCTTTATTTCGAGTATCGGATCTTTTATATTTTCCATTTTTTCTGTATTCTTTTAGCTAATAGGTTAAGACAGAGCACGAAGGTGAGCAGGAACAAAGATGCTCCCCAAATGAGGCTCTGAAGATTAGGGTCGTTGAAGAATTCCCATATCATGAGCGGAACGGCCGACATAGGACGGCTGATGTTCCAGCTTACGGCAGCTCCACCGAGGGCGGTGAACATGAGCGGCGCCGTTTCGCCTACAACTCGCGAGATGGCGAGGAGGATACCGGTGAAGATACTTCCGAAGGCTGAAGGGAGCATCACCTGGAGCATTACGCGCCAGTAGCTTCCGCCGAGTGCAAGACCGGCTTCCTTGAGTGTCTCAGGGAGAATCTTCATGGTTTCTTCGGTTGAACGTATGATGAGCGGAAGCATCATGATGAAAAGTGCAACGCTTCCGGCTATGGCCGAATATCCCTTCATTGGCACTACGACCCAGATGTAGGTGATGATACCGATGATGATGGACGGTGTGCCCTGCAGAAGGTCGGTCAGGTAGCTGACAACTGTGGCGAACCACTTTCCGCGGAATTCTGAAAGACAGATGCCACAGAAGATTCCGACAGGGATTGCCACTACGGCCGCCATGACGAGCATGAGGAATGTACCCACGATACCATTTGCTATACCTCCCGGAACCGGATCACCGTTGGCCATAGCGAGCATGGCGCTGTAGGCGTTGGGCGTGGCTTCAGTGAGGAAGGTCCAATTGAGTTGCTTCCATCCCTTTATGAGCACCTCGCCAAGAATGGCGAAAAGCGGTATGGCGGTGAGTCCTGAAAATACGCATACGACGATGTAGAGAAGCTTGTTCTTGAATATGCGTTTCTGTAGATTAATATCTTTTACCATAATGAGCAATAGTGATTAGACATGCTGAGCACGACGTATGAGAATCTTTCCTATCATATTGATGACGGCCGTTATGAGGAACAGAATCAGACCGATGGCAATGAGGGCAGACAGCTTGAGTCCGTCGGCCTCGCCGAACTGATTTGCAATGATGCTGGCCATGGTGTTGCCTGTCGCTGTGAGCGTATCGGGAATGTCGTTGGTGTTTCCGATAAGCATCGTTACAGCCATTGTTTCACCGAGTGCGCGTCCGATTGCGAGAATGTAGGCAGAGAAGACTCCAGAACCGGCCATAGGGAAAACGACGCGGCGGATGACTTCGGCACGTGTGGCGCCCATGGCATAAGCTCCTTCCTTAAGGTCGGACGGCACCATTTTGATGAACTCGGCGCTGAGCGATGCAGCGTAAGGAACAATCATTATGGCAAGCACGAAGGCCGAAGTAAGAATGCCGGAACCCTGCGGAGAGATGTCAAGCTCGATGAAGAGGGGACGCAGTGCGTAGAATCCCCAGAGACCGTAGATGATGGAAGGGATACCTGCCAGCAGGTCTGTGACTGTACTCAAAACTGTCGCAACCTTTTTGCCGCGGAAATATTCGCCGACAAAAAGCGCTATAGGAAGAGAGAACGGTATGCAGAACACAAGTGCAAGGACTGTGGTGAGCATTGTTCCCGTGATGAAAGGAAGTGCACCGTAGCGCTCATTGCCGGGAGTGTAGCTCCATTCATCAGAAATTATGAAATTCCAGAAGCCAAACTTTTCAAAGGCTCCATACGCATCACAGGCAAGGGACAAGATGATGCCCCCGCCGATGATAGGTATTACGATTGCCGACAGAATAAGAATTGCTCTGAATATCTTGTCTTGCATATTATCGTATTGTGTGAATGTGTTTAAACCTCAGTTTCTGTTTTCAGATTATTTCAAGATAGGCTGTCCGTTGTAGGTTACAGTCTTGAGATTCTCAAGGCTGAGTTCGACTGCCTTCTTTGGAAGCGGAGCGTAGTGAACTGTTGCTGTAGTCTTCTGTACGCTGTCTGAAAGGATGTACTTCATGAGGTCGAGTGTTGCCTTAGCCTGATCTTCAGTACGGTCAGAGTAGTTCTGTTCCTGATAGATGATGAGCCATGTGAAACAGCTGATTGGGTATGCACCGTCGGCATCAGCATCTGTGATTGAGCATCTTGTGTCCTGAGGGATGTCGCCTGCAGCTGCAGAAATGCTCTCTGTTGAAGGCTTGATGAGCTCGCCGCGCTTGTTCTTTACGTTTGCGTATGCAATCTTCTGTGCGAAAGCGTACTCAGAACCGATGTATCCGATTGTGTACTTTGTGTTGCTTACGATTCCAGCTACACCAGGGTTGCCCTTTGCAGCCTGACCTACAGGGAAGTTTACTGACTTGGCAGCACCGTAAGTGGTCTTCCACATTTCGCTTACCTTGCTCAGATAGTCGGTGAATACGAATGTTGTTCCACTACCGTCTGAACGGTAAACAGGCATGATGTTCTCAGAAGGAAGTGCTACTCCAGGGTTGAGTTCCTTAAGCTTTGCATCGTCCCACTTCTTGATGTTTCCTGCAAAGATGTCGGCGATTACTTCTCCTGAAAGATTGAGGTTTTCGATTCCCGGAAGGTTGTAGGCAAGTACAACTGCACCCATACATGTCGGGATGTGTACGACCGGCTTCATTTCCTTCATTTCGTCGTCGCTGAGGAAAGCGTCGCTTCCGCAGAAGTCAACGATACCGTCCTTGAGGTTGCGCACACCGCCGCCGCTGCCGATACCACCATAAGAAATCTTGTCACCGCCGTTGGCGTTATAGTTGTCGAATGTCATTGTGTAGAACGGAAGCGGGAAAGTTGCTCCTGCACCAGTGAGTTCTACAGATTCACGCTCTGATCCATTATCATTTGCAGTCTTCTGACCGCCGCATGCACAGAACATCAAAGAGATGATTCCTGCAGCCAAAGCATACATTTTTTTCATATTTGTCTGTGTTAAAAATGAATATTTCCTAATTGATCTTTTTACTAATTATATGTGGTTTCCGAATCAGATAGAGAACGAGCAGTTGAGATATGCGTAGTAGCTGTTCTCTGCACCATCGGCTGTAGGGTTCTTTATGCGGAAGTTAGGAGCAAGCTTGATGTACTTGCCGAGCTTGAACTCTGCACCGATAAGTCCTGTCATGCAATCATCTTCGGTATTCCAATCATTTTTTGAGGTGAGATAATCCCAGCGTCCGAACACGTTGATGTTCTTGCCGAGACGTACAGTAGAATAGACTGAGTATCCGTTCTGGTCCTGTCCTTCGACATGCGATGCGTTTGCCTGGTAGTTGTATTCGGCTCCGATGTTGAACGCCTTGCATGAGTAGCCAAGGAAAGTTGCAAAATTGCCTATACCTGTACCGCCGTCAGTACCTTCCTCATTGTAAGAACCGTAGAAACGGAGAGTGAGTCCGTTGAGAGGTTTGAGTGTGACGCCTGCTCCATACTGGAAACCGTCGCCTACCTGAATATTCTTGTATCCTTCACCGTTTGCCATTATGACATCGGCGCTGATCCAATCTGCAAATCTGTATGCAAACGAAACTCCCAAGTCTGCGCTGCTTCCGAAATCATAAGCGTCCTGAAAAGACTTTTCAACATATCGCTTACCCCAGAAAGATTCCTGTGTCTTGAACTGTGTGGTGCTTATGAGACCTCCGCTCAATGTTATGCGGTCGTGCTCCCAAGTAACAAACGCGTTCTTTGCGTAAGCGATTCGTTCGTAGTCATCGACCTGTCGTGAACGACCGACGTCGATAACTGCCTTCATGGTGAGTTCGTCGTTCAATTTGTACTCGTAACCGAGATAGCCGCGATTAAGGTTGAAACCTTTGTCTCCATTGTCTTTGCCAAGTCCTGAATGAGCGTCTGTAAAAATTTGTACTATTGCCTTACCTTTAGGCTGTGATTCAATTGTCTCTGCTTCTTGCGCTCTAACGGAAAAAATCATGCCGCTTAAAACTGCAATTGTGATTAGTTTCTTGTTCATCAATTCTCTTCGTTTTGTTTGACACTGCAAAAATGACATATACGTGTTACACGCCCGTTTAAAAGTTTTTACAAGTTTGTTACAAAACACTATTTTATGCGACTTTGGGTGTTAAAAAGCTGGCAAGCACGAATGTCGCTAACTAAAACATACACAAAGATTTGCAAACTGTGCAAAAACATGCAGAAAAGGCGGTGAGGGAACAAAAAAAGCCATCGGGAAGGGATGCTTCCGGATGACTTGAATGAGACAAATGCCTATAGATGTATCGGCTGTTGTTTAAAGCGTGTTCATGGCCTGATCGAGGTCGGCAATGATGTCGTCGACATTTTCTATACCCACTGAAAGACGGATGAGGTCTGGAGCAATGCCGGCTTCGCGCAGCTGTTCGTCGGAAAGCTGACGGTGGGTGTGGCTTGCAGGATGGAGAACGCATGTGCGGGCGTCTGCAACATGTGTCACGATGCAGATGAAGTCAAGGCTGTCCATGAACTTTTCTGCTTCTTCGCGTGTACCCTTAAGTCCGAAAGCGATGACACCACAAGAACCGTTAGGCAAGTACTTCTGAGCCTTGGCGTAGTTGCGGTTGCTCTTGAGTCCGCAATAGTTCACCCATGCTACCTTCGGATTTGCCTCGAGCCATTCTGCAACCTTCTGCGCATTCTCGCAGTGGCGCGGAACACGGAGATGGAGCGTTTCGAGACCGAGGTTGAGAAGGAAGCAGTTCTGAGGCGAAGGTATAGAACCGAGATCGCGCATGAGCTGCGAAAGAATCTTTGAGATGTAGGCTGAACGTCCGAACTTCTTTGTATAGATAAGTCCGTGGTAAGACTCGTCAGGTGTGCAGAGACCAGGATATTTGTCGGCATGTGCTTCCCAATCGAAATTACCGCTGTCGACGATGGCACCACCAACCTGTACGGCATGTCCGTCCATGTATTTTGTAGTGGAATGTGTGACGATGTCGCATCCCCACTCTATTGGTCGGCAGTTGATAGGTGTTGCAAAAGTGTTGTCGACAATCAAAGGTACACCGTGCTTGTGGGCAAGTTTGGCAAAACGCTCTATGTCGAGTACGTTGCCTCCAGGGTTGGAGATTGTTTCGCCAAATACGCACTTGGTGTTAGGACGGAAAGCAGCCTCGATTTTCTCGTCGTCCCAGCTGTCATCGACGAATGTGCACTCGATGCCGAGCTTCTTCATCGTAACGCCGAAGAGATTGAATGTGCCTCCGTAGATGGAATTGCATGCAATGAAGTGGTCGCCGGCCTCGCAGATGTTGAAAACTGCATAGAAATTGGCAGCCTGTCCAGAAGAAGTAAGTATGGCTCCAACACCGCCTTCGAGTGCATTGATCTTTGTAGCCACGGCATCATTGGTTGGATTGGACAGACGTGTATAGAAATAGCCTTCGTCCTCGAGGTCGAAGAGACGAGCCATTTCTTCACTTGTTGAATACTTGAAAGTTGTACTCTGATAAATAGGCAGAACACGCGGTTCGCCGTTCTTTGGAGTCCAGCCAGCCTGGACGCAAAGCGTTTCTAGATTTTTCTTCATATATGTTGTCTTACTTATATTCAGGCCATCAGGCGTCAGAGGCTTATGCCACGGCGCCTCAGGCATCATTTCAGCAGAACGCGGTCGCCGACATGGCGCGCCAGTTTCTGCTGTATATTTTTTATCATCATGTTTTTCTTCAATATTGCGGCGCACTTGTCCATATCTGCCAGTACGGCTGGGTCGCGCAAGGCTTCCTGGGTGCTCTTGAGCTCGGCATTGACTACTGCCAATTTATAATCGAACATCAGGTGGACAATGAGTGCATCGAGCTGTTCGCGCTCTGTAGGTACTTCCTGCTTGGCATAGAGCGAACTGAGCTGATAGCGTTCGCTGAGCATATCGGCGGCTGTACGGCTGACCTCGAGAGAAGGACTGCTGAGAAACATGCGAGACGGTTTGAAATCGACTTCAGACGAATGGTTGCGGGCTTCGTCGAGCATCTGTCTATAGAGCGGATGCTGAAGCTGAAGACCGTCGCCTTCGAGTTCCTGGCAAACATAGTCTACCACCTTGACCGACACAGCATTGCCTTCGGCGTCTTCGCCACTGATTTCACATTCGCCGTAGCGAACGACGAGGGTCATAATAAGACCTTCAAGTTCGATAAAGCGGTTGTTGCGGAAATATTTACTGCTGTCTGCCGGGGTTTTCTGAGCTTCAAGATAGACCGGTTTTGGCTCTGCATCCGGCAAAGGCACTGAATCGGCTGGGGGCAAAGCTTCCGGAACTCCATTCTGAGGGGGATATGCCACATTCGGATATAAATCAGCAGGGATTTCTGTAGGCAATGGCGAGATTTCTGCAGGAGCATCACCTGCAACGGACGAAGGAACTGCATTTTCTGGAATCTGCTGAGGTGCAGATGAAGATGCGGCATCGGACGGAACAGAAGTCGGACGGCTGGCAGCGTCGCCACTTTCTTTCATGCGCTCCCGTTCACGTGCAAGGCGTTCCAATTCCTGCTTACGGATTTTCTCCGTTTCGTTCAGCAATATGCGTTCCTCGACATTAAGCATCTGCGATGTCTCACGGATATACACTGCACGCGTTATCTCTTCAGGAATAACAGCTATGCTCTTGACAATATCACTTATAAGCTGGGCACGCTTTATAGGGTCGCGTCCGGCTTCCTCCATAAGCAGATTTGTCTTGAAGATGATGAAGTCGGTCTGATGGGCATCTATGTATGCCTTGAAATCCTCGGAAGTATGCTTGCGCGCAAAACTGTCGGGGTCGTCGCCGTCGGGCAGAAGAAGAATCTTGACGTGCATTCCTTCGGCCAGAAGCATGTCGGTGCCTCGCAATGCGGCGTGAATGCCAGCACTGTCACCATCGTAAAGCAGAGTAATATTGGAGGTGAATCGGTGGAGCAGTTTTATCTGCGCCACATTCAGAGCCGTACCGGAGTTTGCCACGACATTTTCTATTCCGCACTGGTGCATGGATATAACATCGGTATAACCTTCGACCATAAATACGCGGTCTTCCTTGGCTATAGCCTTCTTTGCCTGGAAAATGCCGTAGAGCTCACGGCTCTTATGGAATATATCGGACTCGGGCGAGTTGATATACTTCTGGTTGACGCCCTTGGTGCGCGCATCGAGCACACGTCCGCCAAAGGCTACAATCTTTCCGCTGACGGCGAACCATGGGAATATGGCTCTGTCGCGGTAGCGGTCTCTCAGGGTTCCGTCATCGCGTCGGAAAGCAAGACCTGTCTTCACAATAAAATCTTCGCGGAACCCTTTTTTCACAGCGGCCTTTGACATTGCGTCATAGGACGGAAGACAAAAGCCGAGTTTGAATTTCTCTATGATGTCGTCGCGGAAACCTCGAGTGCGGAAATAGGCAAGACCAATACTGCGCCCATCATCGGTAGACATCATTGTATCGTGGAAATAGTTGCTTGCCCACTCATTGACGGCAAACATACTTTCGCGTTCATTCTGCTGCAGACGCTCTTCATCGGTAAGCTGACGATCTTCGACTTCGATGCCGTATTTCTTGGCAAGAAATTTAAGGGCTTCGTAATATGACAACTGTTCCTCTTCCATAATGAAATGGACCACGTTGCCACCCTTTCCACAGCTGAAACACTTGCAAAGGCCTTTCGAAGGGGAGACATAAAAAGAAGGCGTCTTGTCGTCATGAAAAGGACACAATCCCTTGTAGCTGGCACCGGCTCGCCTAAGCGTTACATACCCCGACACAACATCTACAATGTCAGCAGCATCAATGATTCTATCTATTGTCGACTGATCCATATGTCCTTTACATCAAACATAAAAAAATGAAGCATCACCGCACCTGCGAATGCAGTAACTATGATGCTATATAATAACCGCTTATCAACGTTCAAACTCTACACGGCTGAAGAAATCGCGCCGTGTTTCTGCGTCACAGAACTTGCCTGAATAATCGGCAGTAGTGGTCAAAGAGTCCGGCTTTTCCACTCCACGCATCTGCATGCACATGTGGTGAGCCTCAACGACAACCATCACGCCCAGCGGATTGAGGGCCTTTTCGATGGCTTCGCGTATCTGCATAGTCATACGCTCCTGCACCTGCAAGCGGTGTGAAAAGATATCAACCACGCGGGCAATCTTGCTCAGTCCTGTAATATATCCATTTGGAATATATGCCACGTGCGCCTTGCCGTAAAACGGAAGCATGTGATGCTCACAGAGCGAATAGAAGATTATATCCTTAACAATAACCATGCTGGAATAGTCCTCTTTGAACTTGGCAGAATTCAAGACTTCAACAGGATCCATGGAATATCCCCGTGTAAACTCAAGCATGGCTTTTGCCACACGTTCAGGGGTTTTCACCAATCCTTCGCGTTCAACGTCTTCGCCGATCACTTCCAACTGCCGTCTGCAGCAAGCTTTCAGTTCTTCAATCTTAGCATCATATTCCATTATTCAAAAATTTCTTATAACACATATCTGCAGTGTCAAAAATACCTTTCTACACAGATATACAATTAAAACCTAAACATCACTGATATACGAATATTTCGCTTCTTACAATCATTGCACCGGAGCCCAAATTTGCCTCACGCATCTTGGCAAGGTACTCAACAGCATCCTGTCTGGACACAAAATCGCCCACACGGCAACGCCAATGCGGTGATTCGAATGAAGTGTAAGCCTCCAATTCCGGGAAAATGCTTGTCACCTTGTTTCCGGCATTCATAGCCTTGGTCTGGTCAATACGCTGGCTTCCTCCCCAATAAACCTGAATTCTATAACCGCGGGCCTTTACCTTCTTGCCCGACTGGATTCCTGGCTGCACGTTCGAGGTTTCAGCATCAGTGCTTTGTGTTGAAACTTCAGGAAGTCCCAGGCCGTTTATTATGTTCGTAAGCCTTTGATCCTGATTGATTGTCACTGTACCCTTCCCTTTCACAGGCTCTTGTACACGCTCGATAAAACCGGTTTGCGCAAAAGCTGATGCTGCAGGAGCCGCTATCAGCACAAGCATCAAGAAACGTCTAAACATATATCTGAAAAATAACATTGTGGAAAAACAAAAAGAAGGACAATGCCTGCCGCGAAACACGGCAGGCCCTTGTCCTCAAATGGTATGACGCATAAATGTATCAATTATTTCCATGCGTCGATAATGCCCTTGAAGTCAGCAGCTTTCAAAGAAGCACCGCCAATGAGTCCACCGTCGATGTCTGCCTTTGCGAAAAGCTCAGGAGCATTTGAAGCCTTGCAAGAACCACCATAAAGAATTGAAGTGTTCTCAGCAACCTCAGCACCGTACTTCTCAGCAATGCAAGAACGGATGTATGCGTGTATTTCTTCAGCCTGCTCAGCAGTAGCAGTCTTACCTGTACCGATAGCCCAGATTGGTTCGTAAGCAACGATGATTTTGCTGAAGTCCTCAGCTGAAAGGTTGAATACAGATCCTTCGAGCTCAGCCTTAACAACTTCGTTCTGCTTGTTAGCCTCACGCTCCTCAAGGCTCTCGCCGATACAGAAAATAACCTTCAGTCCGTTAGCAAGTGCAAGCTGAACTTTCTCCTTCAGGATTTCTGGAGTTTCCTTGTAGTATTCACGACGCTCAGAGTGGCCGAGAATTACGTACTGTGCACCTGTAGACTTAACCATCTCTGCAGAAACTTCACCAGTGAAAGCACCCTTAGCCTTGTCTGCACAGTTTTCAGCACCAAGACCGATAACGTTCTGGTCGAGAACCTGTGCTACAGAAGCAAGGTGTATGAACGGAGTGCAGATTATAACATCACAATTTGGTTTGTCAGCTGCAAGAGCCTCGTTGAGTTCCTTTGCAAGTGCAACACCTTCCTGAAGATTAAGATTCATCTTCCAGTTACCTGCTACGATTTTCTTTCTCATTTTTCTTTATTTTTAGAGTTAAACGTATTGTGGATATTTTTCTCTATTTCATCAAGATTCAATTCTTCAGTCTTTCTTTTCATTCGCCTGTAGAACGACCATCCCATTGCCATTCTGTCCAACAGCGTCAGGACGAAGAGCGGAACAAAAAACAGCATCAGCACATAAGCCAATTTGCGCTCCAGCGGTACATAATGGATTTTCCCTGCAGGAATATCTTCCAATCTGCCATTAAGTTCGTACTCGTCAGGAAGGTCAAAACTGCTCCATTTATTCACGATGACACCGTTCCTCATCAGAACCAATCCCGGATTGGACCGTACTATGGTTTTCAGAGTCAGCTCGTCGCTCCGCAAAAATCCATATTCAGCACCGGTATGTTCAACCCAATACTGTCGGTCGGTCGAGTCTGAAGCAGTAAGGCAATAAAAAGCATATCCTTTTTCAACTGCATAGTCGTAGGCCTCATTGATAAGATCGACATTGCTGTCGTCGGCATTTTTCAGATTCGGAGAAATAAGAAGGAACGTGTATCCCTCATCTTCCAATATCATTTCCGACAAATCGAAATCAGACTGCGGATCCTCCATATACAGGTTCTGCACATCAGGCACTCCCCCAGCCTTTACAAGCTTTCGGGTTGTCTCCACATAAGTCCATGTGCTGTCCGGATCGTCATCCTCAGGAAGGAGTTCGAGCCTTTCACCATTGCGTTCATAAACGATACGCGCCTCGTACACCGGCATCAGACTGTCGGGAAGCTCTACAGCTTCTCTTATGTTTGCTCCGATATGGAACGGCCGGTAATCTATGAACGGAAGGTTGCGTATGCAAGCCACCGAAAATCCCAGTACGAAAACGACTGCGTACAGAGAAACCAGCCATGCAAAATTCGAGCTCACGAACTCAACCTGATGTTCGGGCTTACGTACTAACACGACAGCAGCTCCAAGAAGAACTATATTCTTAAGCAGTGTCTCAAAGTTTGTCAGCACAATTGCATCGCCGAAACAACCGCAATCCTTAACAGGATCGTAGATGTAGATATATACCGTCAGCAGAGTCATGAACGACATGAAAAACAGCACCAGCTTCGAGATGGCACTTCTGCTTATGCCGAACAGCAGGTATATACCCATCGTGAATTCTACCATGGCCACAACTACAGCCATAGCAAACACTAGGAAGTTCGGAATGTCTGCAAAGCCGAAAGCAGTCAGATAGTCCTGAAGCTTATAAGCTGTTCCATACGGATCATTGGCTTTGACAAAACCGGAAAATATGAACGTAGCGGCAAGTATCATACGGCAAACGTTGACAATCGCCCTAACAAGAATATTTCTGATTTTACCGCTCATAACCAAACACTCCGTTTACTGCTGAACGCCGGCTGCATCATTATCGTCTCCGAACTCCAACTTTATAAGTCCGAAGACAGAATAATTTATCATATCCATGTAATTGGCATCTATACCCTCAGAAACGAGAGTCTTTCCGCCATTACCTTCAATCTGCTTTGTTCTGTAAATCTTCATAAGGATAAGATCCGTGTACGAACTTACACGCATCGCCCGCCATGCTTCATCGTAATCATGATTCTTACGAAGCATCAGTTCCAATGCTTTCTGCGCATACTTGTCATAATTGGCAAGCGCCTCCTCGTCGGTCATATCCTCACGTTCCGCATAACCGAACTCAAGCTGTATAAGTCCGATTATACCGTAGTTCACGATGGCCATGAATTCAGGATATATGCCTTCACCCACCAGCGATACCCCCTTGACCTCAAGGCTTCTGATGCGATTGGCCTTAATGAGTATCTGGTCTGTCACAGATATCGGACGCATTATTCTCCAAGCACATCCGTAGTCATGAAGCTTCTTGGAAAATGTATCGCGACATTTTGCCATTATCAGCTTGAACTGCTCTTCCGTATCCTCACAAATCATCTTTTTATCCGAAACCTTCATTTATGCCAATTTAATACACTCACAAAGTTAATACTTTTTATCGTCCTAAAGAGCAGGCTGACGAAAAAACTGAACAAAAATGGCCCGACTTACATAGCCGGGCCTATATGTGAACGTCAAAACACTGCCATTATCCATCAAGAACATCTGATAACCTGTCCCTTGCGTATAATAGACTTAGGACTGAGATTATTCAGTTCGCACAATTTCTTCACGGTAGTTCCCTGCTTGCGCGCAATTGTATACAAACTGTCACCGCTCTTGACTCTATATGTTCTTCTAGAGTTTCCTGAAGATTTTTTCTTTGAAACAACTGTCTTAGTTTCAGGCTTTACAGCAGTTGAAGCCTCAACTTTTTCAGCTTCTTTCACCTCTTCGGCAGAAGCGTATTTATCTTCTGAAGCCACTTCCAGCGAAGCCCAGTCTCCACGCTTCATTTCACCGAGTTTCGAAACGTAGAAATCGCCTGTTACGTCCTGATTTTCAAAATCAAACAACAATGCAGGATTTATAGGAGCCCCCAAAAGACGTGTTTCAAAATGCAGGTGGGAACCATTAGAACGTCCTGTATTTCCACCCAGACCGATAACTTCTCCAGCCTTGACAATCTGATTTTCCTTAACAAGTTGCTTGCTCAAATGGCCGTAAAGAGTCTCAAGTCCGTTAGGATGACGAATTACGACATAGTAACCATATCCTCTACGCTCGTACTTCACCATTCTAACCTTTCCGTCAAAAGCTGCCACAATGGTATCTCCGGTATAAACCTTTATATCTAGTCCTTCATGGATTCTTCTCCATCTATATCCGAATTTCGAAGTGATTTTACGGCTTGGTGTCGGCATGCAGAAACCTCTAAGGTCAATCTTGAAGTTTGCTCCGACCCTTCCTTCAACGCCTCGAAGAGAGTTATTTTCCCAATTAGAATATATGTATGACGCAGGATTATTAAGATCTTCTTTCTCTATGAGATTCTTAAGCTTGATGTTTTCAACATCCTTCATTCGTCTATCCGACGGAGCCTGTCGCGAAATCAAGTCCTGTGCCGTTGCTCCTGTGGCCAATACGATAAGCATGGCCGTACCTATTGTTCTTTTGATTGTTTTGAAATTCACGGGTTTTGTCAGTTTTTTGTTCTCTCTTCACGAGGGAATAGGGGAGGTATCAAAATTCATCGCTGGCGTAAAGATACTGCGCCGTTGCAGGTGTATAATCAAAAATCTCCTCAGGTTTGAAAAATCTCTTTAACTCAATCTCAGCTGTTTCTCTCGAGTCCGACGCATGTATGATATTTTCCTGGAAGCTCATACTGAAATCACCTCTTATTGTACCAGGAGCAGCCTTGCGCCCCGTGGTCGAACCAGTCATAAGTCTCACAGTCTCAACTGCATCAACGCCTTCGTAGCAGCAGCAGATGACCGGACACACCATCATAGAATCTTTCACCCTCTGGAAGAACGGCTTGTCCGCCAGATGAGAATAATGTTCACTCAGCAGCGCATCATCGAGCTGCATCATCTTCATACCTGCAAGGCGCAAACCCTTGCGTTCAAATCTGGCTGTCACCTCGCCGACCAAGGCACGCTGTACGGCACACGGCTTGAGGATGACCAATGTCTTCTCCATCATAGAATAAAAAGAATTTATCAACGAGTGTGTTTTCAATCACCAATTGCAAACTTAGTTATTTTTTTGGAGGCATGCAAACCGACCCGATTCATTTTAGCATTTGTTCACAACCGCTCGGATTTTTTCAGTTCGATTTCGATATAATCCATTATAAATAAGCATTATTCACAAGAAAATCGTGAACATTCGAAATATCTTGACAAAAGTCAACTACGAAAACGAGCCACAATCAGACAAGAAAAAATAGCCACCGGCACATCTGTCACAGACATCACGTTCAAAGAATACAACACCGCAACATTACAGCACATCATCCCAAGCAGTTCAGTCAGATCAGCATTTAAGAATCAAGAAACGCCACAACCGGTTAACTATAAAATAAATTGCGAGGGCTCGAAAATAAATTTTCAGGCGCTCGCAAATAAAAAGATGAGCCCTCGCGATATCGAAATCGGCAGAGCACACAGACTGATTAACTTTAATTAGCATTTACAGATGCAAGGTTATGCAAATCCCTCATTTAAATATTACACAGTATTTAAACTAAAACATAACTATTTTATGGTAACATCTTTCAAGAAATGGGGCATCTTATCCCTGATTGCCGTTTCAGCAACATTGGCAACACAGTCGTGCGACAATGACGACGACTACAATTACCATCTTCCGAACGCAATAGTGACAGTTAAGCATGCAGAATCAGGCAACTCGTCCTACCTGCAGCTGGATGATTCGACAACTCTGCTGCCTATAAACATGACAACATCGCCATTCGGCGACAAAGAGGTAAGAGCCTTCACCAATTTCACATACACTGATGATGACAGCGGCGATTACGACGCTGCTGTAACAGTAAACTGGATTGACTGCATACTGACCAAACAACCGGCTCCGAATATGGGAGAGAAGAACGATTCCATATACGGTTCAGATCCGGTGGAACTTATAGGCGACTGGTTCACCATTGTAGAAGACGGATACATCACACTTCGTTTCAGAACTATATGGGGACCATCGGGAATACCTCATTACGTAAATCTGATCACGAACACCAACAGCGAAGATCCATACGAAGTGGAATTCCGCCACAATGCCTCCGGCGATACATACGGAACTATAGGCGACGCAGTTGTAGCTTTCAGCATCAAAGACCTTCCAGACACAGAAGGCAAGGATGTTAAGATTAGAGTGAAATACAAATCACCTAGCGGCTACAAATATGCCGAATTCAAATACAACAGCGGAAAGAGCTCCGGCGGAACAGTTCCAAGAGAAATGCTGAAACGTCGTATGATGTAAAAGAAAGTTAAATAAGACACAATTGATGCAAGGTTTGCAATAAACTCGATTTATACTAATGAGCGCTCAAAAAACAAATATTTATAACTCAAAACAGAAAACAAACAAGAAACGATGAAAACTATTAATTTGTACAAAAGCGCAACAGCAGTATTATTAGGTTTGACTACATTTGCAATCACATCATGCAACGAGGACGACGGAAACGGCGGTACACCGGCCAGCGTCTACGACGTCATAGGTGAATACAGCGATGCAGTAATGGCAGTCAACGGCAACAACGATACAGTTGACATTGCTGTAGACAACCAGAAGATTTCGATAGAAGATTTCCCGCTAAACGAAATTGTTGAATCTATAGTATCTGAAGAAGAAGCAGACGAAGCAACATCTTCACTTTCTGACATCACATACAACATAAACTATACAGCTGAAGTAGTAGGCAAGAATGTATACATGTCGCTGTCGGCCGACACCCTTTCGTTCGAATTCGAAGTCGGAGGACAGACAAAGGAAGTGAAGGTTGCATTTGCATCTGAAGCCTCAGCTCTCTACAACACCAAGAGTCAGAGCCTCTCAATGTCTCTGAAGGCAGAAGGCGTAACACTCGACGGTGCAGAGGTTGAATCATTCACTCCAATGGATTTCATCGTAAACTCAGTTTCAAAAAGCAAGGACGACAGCGAAGATGAAGTACCGGGCAAATACTTCTGAGAGATGTCGTCAGAAGGCGCAACAGACTCAGTCGAAGTAGAAGTAGGCGAACAGATGTTCATCAACGGCTTTCCACTTAGAAACATAGTAAGCCAGCTACTTGAAGAATCAGCTATCGACGGAGCTATAGAATCTGCCGGCAAAGTGGTTTGCACAATGAACTACGATACAGAATTCAACAATCCGGACGTTGCACTCGCCATAGCTCCTCAGACAATGAACTTCGAAATTGACGTAGAAGGCACCAAGCAGAACATTGAGGTATTCTTCAATCAGGATGCAGCAGGAACATACAACCCTGCAGACAGCACACTGACATTCTCAATCACAGCCGACAGCGTCAAGATCGATGCAGTAAAGTCAGAGACATTCAAACCGACAGAATTCACATTCTTACCTTGCAAAAAAACTGTAGAATAATATAACAATATGCTATACAGCGGAAATGATCCAGAAACAACATTGCTGGAACAAATCAGACATGGAGACAAGAAAGCCATGAAAGAGCTCTATTGTCACTATTCCGGCTATCTCAACGCTGTGTGTTCCCGCTATATAGCATGCGATGAGGATGTCAGAGACGTATTGCAGGAAAGTTTCATTAAGATATTCAGCTCCATCGACAAATTCTGCTATAAAGGCGATGGTTCGCTGAAAGCATGGATGTCAAAAATTGCCGTAAATGAATCCCTTACTCTACTCAACAAAAAAGAGAAACTTGCCATCGTGCAATACGAATCTGACATTCCTGACACTATAGATGATAATGATGATGACGAAGGGCCCGACACAGGTGACATTCCTGTGCGGGCCATTCAAGCTATGATACGAAAGCTCCCCACAGGATACAGGACTGTATTCAACCTATATGTTTTTGAAGGCAAAAGCCATAAGGAAATTGCAGAAATGCTTAATTTGAAAGAAAGCAGTTCGGCCTCGCAGCTGCACAGAGCAAAAGCATTACTGGCAAAAATGATTCAAGAATATAAGTCAACTAACTACTGAAAAATGAAAGAAAGCTGGAACAATGAAATAAAGCGCAAATTCGAAGACTATCAGGAACCTGCTCCTGAAGGACTGTGGGAACAGATTGAGGCACGTTTGGATGCAGAAAAGGACAACCAACAGAAGCAGCACCCGCAGAAAGTCATCAAGTGGTACAAGCCGGCCGCAGCGGCCGTCGCAGCAGCGTGTGCCATCCTATTGGCTGTTACGCAACTGTTCAAGACGGTACCGGAAACGACTAGTCTGCAGATGAATGCAGACCGTAATACGGCCTCACATTCTAATCCTATAAAAGAAACCGTCAAAGAAGACTTGCACAAACCGCTCAAAGAAACGGACAGCCCGACTCTTCTTGCCCAAAGCGCTATAAAAGAACCGGCAAAGTCTGAAAGCAAACAAACAAACGTACCTGAAGAAAAAGCGCCTAATACATCAGACGTTCAGGAAAATCCGAAAGCTGAAAATACAACAGAAAACAATTATAAAGAAGAAAAGGAAATCAAGAACAGCGACACCAAAGACAGCAGGCAGGACAAACGAATAAGACAATATCCAGACAACCAACTGCTGGCTATAAACAAAATAGTCCCTTCGCATAAAAACAGAGGATTGCACATAAGTCTGTCGGCATCCAAACTTCCGGATCAGAAAAATTCACATGATGGATACGGAGAACTTATGATCGGTTCAAAACCTACAAAAATCCCTGATAATGCCGTATGGGGAGAAGATCCGATGACAGACATACTTTTGTACAACAGGAATATAGCCACCCATACAAAAATAAAGCACAAATTCCCTATCAGAGCCGGCGTGGCACTGAAATATGACTTCAATGACAGATTTGGAATTGAAGGCGGCCTGGAATATACATATCTCTCATCGGAAATGGTATCTGGAAGCGAAAACTACAGGTATGAAACAGAACAGCGGCTTCACTATCTGGGACTATCGCTCAAAGGCTCCTACTCCATCTGGAGAAACAAGAGATGGAATCTGTATCTGTCTGCTGGAGGAGCTATAGAAAAATGTGTCCATGGAGAAGCAGAAACCGAATACATATTGGCAAACAAGAAAGAATCGTCTAAGAGTGAAAACATCAGCATTGACGAACCGCAGTGGTCTGTAAATGCATCGGCAGGAGTCCAATACAACATAACAGATGCCGTCGGCATATATGCTGAGCCTGGAGCCAGCTATTTTTTCAAGAACAATGCACCTATTGAAAACATATACAAAGACAAACCTCTCAATTTCAACATGAGGTTTGGAGTCAGATTCACAATTAAATGATGCGTCCGACATGGACGTACCCGACAACAAAAGCACCGGCTGGCCACCGTTCATCTCTGCATAAGAAGAATAAATAGGCATATTATACGAATCTGTCATGGCACAATTGACAAGTATCCGTATTTTCCTGACTTCGTCACTATAAAAATATTAATTTTATAATATCTTGATAAATAACGTTTTGTAACTTTGCGTACCCTGATTTTGGGGTACGCAAAGCATTTTTTGTATGTTTATCAGGCGAAAAAAGAATCGGTCAGGAACTGTAAGTATCGTTGTAGCTGAAAAGATTTCAGGTTGTTATAAGGAACTTGCCACTATCGGTATAGCGCGTAATCAAGAAGAAATAGATTCTCTGGTAGCGAAAGGACACAAATGGATAGATGCGGAACTGGAACGCCGCCATCCACGACTGGATCTTTTCGGTGAGGAGCGCCAGAAGTGCGAGGAGGAGCTTCTGAATGCCGAACAGATGCTTTCGTGCATAACCAACATCTCCATCAATGGAGCGGACCTGATACTTGACCGTGTCTTTGACAGCGTGGGATTCAACAGGATAGATTATGATGTGTTCCGCAAACTTGTAAAAGCCCGCCTGTCTTATCCTGCAAGCAAGGCTGCCACAGTGGAGTACCTGAAGAATCATTTTGACGAAGATGTCAGCCTGTCGAAGATCTATCGTTATTTGGACAAGCTGAGCGATAATCAACATAAGATAGTTCAGGACATAAGCGTCCTTCACACAAAGAAAATTTTAGGCGGTCATATCGGTGTGCTGTTTTATGATGTCACCACACTCTATTTTGAAGCGGACTATGAAGACGAGCTTCGCAAAACAGGTTTCTCCAAGGAAGGACGTCACCGGAACCCTCAGATCATATTGGGACTGCTGGTCAGCATTGGCGGCTGTCCGCTTGCGTATTGCATTCATGAGGGCAACAAGTACGAGGGACACACGATGCTTCCGGTAGTGACGGAATTTGTCCGGAAATATGAGCTGGAAGATTTTATCGTGGTGGCTGACTCAGGGTTGATGAACAACGATAATATAGCCGAACTTGAAGCAAACGGTTACAAGTATATCATCGGTGCGAAAATCAAGAACGAGAGCAGGAAGATACAGGAATGGATACTGGAGCAGCCTAAGACAGACTGCCGGATGGTTGAATACGATAAAGGCAACGGACAGAGGTTGTTGGTCGGATATACGGAAGACCGTGCCCGAAAGGATGCTTACAACCGGGAGAAAGGGATACGCCGTCTGGAGAAGGCATACCGCAGAGGTACGCTTACCAAAGACAATATCAACAAGCGCGGATACAACAAGTTCCTGAAAATGGAAGGAGATGTGAAAGTGACCATCAATTACGAGAAGCTGGAGAAAGATGCGAAATGGGATGGTCTCAAAGGATACCTTACCAATACGAATATACCCGTCAATGACGTATATGCAGCCTACCATAACCTGTGGCATGTTGAAAGGGCCTTCCGCATATCAAAATCAAAGATAGAGATACGTCCGATGTTCCACTTCACCAGGCGCAGAATAGAAGCCCATGTCTGTATCTGCTTTGTGGCCTTGAAAGTTTACAAGGAATTGGAACGTCTGCTGAAACTGTCCGGCATAAATATGAGTGTAGAAAAGGTGCTCGAACTTGCTAAAACTATAGTGACTATACAGATTACATTGCCTCAGAACAAGCAGACAATCAACAGGACTATGCTGATGAAACGTCATCAACGAATTGCTCCATTATTCACTGATGAATTTTGGGGTACGCGTTGACGAAGTCAGGAAAGAGATGAGACAAGTGTCTATGATGATCTTTAGGAGAATCTAAATCTTCCATCCATTCCTGCAGCTGCCCCCACTTGCCAATGCGAGGCCACAACAGATGTTCTCTTACTGAGATTATACGATTTCTGAAAACAGAATCCTTTCCAAGAATCTCAGAAGCAGAAATATAGTTTGTAAATAAATCATATACTATTTCCTGATCATAGGACACTCCCGGACGAGGAGTTCTGTCTCCTTCAACAAGTCCTGGTCCATGTTCTGGAGACCATCCGTCTGGGGTAATCAAGAAGCCGTCTTTCTCTATAAGTCTATCTGCCCAGAACTCAGCCATTTCCTTAAGCAACGGATAAGCCCGCTCCTCTAAAAACTTCTTGTCGCCGCCATAGGCGTAATGAAGCCAGAAATGCTGGAGAAGCCATGCAGGACCAGGAAGATGCAAAGCCCATCCGCTTGTACCTCCCATAAAATTCATAGTTGAATATGCTTTCCAGGCCTTATCTGTCGACAAACGGGGGTCGTCAGACATTTTCTGCACTTCGGATATGTTTTCTATCCAATCCAACATCTGCATGTGGCATTCAGATAGACCAGTCGGCTCAGCAAGCCAATAATTCATCTGAAGATTTATGTCTGTTGTATATTGAGAATACCAAGCCGGTTTACGCTCCTTGTTCCAAAGTCCCTGCAGATTGGCCGGAAGTCCCCCTTCACGTGAAGAACTGATCAAAAGATAACGTCCAAATTGAAACACCAATGCTTCAAGCCAAGGATCGTCTGCTCCACCTCTGTAACGTTCTATTCGTTTGTCTATTGCAATCTCTCTGCCGTCAAACGGGTCTTCCAGTATCAAGTCACATCTGCCATAAAGATTTCTGAAATCTGCCACATGGATACTTTTCAGTTCTTCATAAGCCATTGAAGAAGCACGATTTATATATGAGAAAAGATCAGACATCGGATTCTGTCCTAAAAATTTGCACTTATAATCTGGGACATAAGATGTTGAAGCGGACAAAAGCAATGTAAAACCTGAGCAGTTTTCAAATTCAAGACGATCATCGCAAGCCTTTACCGATGTGCCATTATCCGGAACAACACGAACATGCGCACCATATTGCAATCCATTACTGAATCGTCCTTCAAAAAAGGCATCATTACCGGCATAAGCGACATTATTGGCATGAAACGATTCAAGTCTGACTGCAACAGAAGGCAATCGACGTCCATCTACATCACATCGTACTGCAACGACCTTGTTTGGAAAACTGGCAAAGACCTGACGGTGCACCGAATAAGACGAAGTTTTATAATTTATATCACAAACAGCCTTATCCAAGGACAATCTTCGAGAATAATCATTGCAAGAATCTCCTATGCCGTAATCTATAAAGATTTCTCCCATCGGCTGGAAATTCCCCACTTTCTTCATGTCTCCAGTGCATAGTGAATGCTCAGTAAATTGAATTCTCTCTTGAGAAACTCCACCATACACCATTGCACCAATAAAACCGTTGCCTATCGGCATTGCTTCATTCCAGTTTGAAGCAGGCTTTTCAAAAAGCAGATTATAGCCATCGTGATTTCGGTCTACACTATAAAGACATGATATAGACAGAAACATCATCAGACAAGCCAACAAAGACCTACCAGATATAAACTTTAAACTCGTGGCAAGCCTAGAAACAGCCACATTAGAAATAAAATTATAAAAGAACATAGTTAAGGTTGTTAAAGGTAATTTTCTATATATGCAGCAAATTTATCATTACTATTACATAAGTGCAAAAATAAACCCATGCAAAAATTGACTTTATCCGTCATTTATGCATGGGCAAAACATACCATAAAAATATCTAGCTACTCAATATTCCATAAATCATAATCACCTTATCAACATACGGCATCCGAACAAAGGTCCGGCAACACAAGTATTATCCATCGCTTCAAACTCTACGAGAACATTATCCTTTCCTTTAGTAACTTCAAAAGGAATATGATAGACCTTATCGAAGAAGCTGTTGCCCCACCAATGTATTATGACCGTTGCGACAGGAACACCGTCCACCTTAACCTTGAACTTATAGATATCGCCTAGATTTCCCCAATATGTGCACATCATATCCATCGGAACATCTGGCTTTACAGGCATCTTAAATGAAAAAGAACCGCCATTTACAGCTTTTCTGAACTTCTTGCCTGAAATATCACCTAGTTCTATGTTATTGCCGTCAAATGAGAAATCGCGCTCCGGTTGCATTTCTCCTGGCTGGAAATATGCAACAGTGCGTTGCTTCATCCATTTCTCTCTATCTCGTTTGGCCAATATATCCTCAGATTCTTTCAGCCATTTATCCAGATTATAATGTTCGAAATACACGACTGTCCTATCTCCGGTAGACTTGTAGTATGGTTTCATTTCATGAGATGACGGCCACGCACTTTTGAGTTGCATTTTTTCTCCATCAAAGAAAATTGCAGACTCTGCATCGTCAACCATTTCCGTCAATACCACAGGAACATCTTCACCTGAATTCAAAGGCAGAGCCAGCACAATTGGTCCATAAAGATATGCACGCAACGTACTGTCACCTAGTGCCTGTTCTGAAGAGAAAGACATAGGATATACAAACTCCAGCCTGTCTCCGTCACTCCATTTCCTTTCAATTTTAAGATAACTGCCGGGTCCTGCATTTGAAACAATTTGTTTCTCACCATTTATAAATACATCACATCCTTTTTTCGCCCAATAAGGATAGCGGATATTAACAGCAAATTTTCTACTGCGCTTCAACTTTAAATCAACAGCAACAGAACCTGAATTAGGAAAATCCGTATTCATGGTTACTTGTGCACCTTCAGCTCTCCAATTCAAGACAGAAGGTATAAACAGATTTATATACAAATCATTGTCGCCATTCGTACTATATATGAAATCCCCATATTTTGAATGGTTTTCCAATCCAGTTCCGACACAACACCAGAAAGAATCAAAGGGGGATGAGAAGTCTTTTCGGCATCCAGATGCCAACGGCGACATATAGCAAACCATACCGTCATCAGGATTCTGTGAAGCAAGAATATGATTATACAATACACGCTCGTAGAAATCAACCTTTTTGACATCCGGAGAAGCCATGAAAAGATGTTTGGTCAACTTGAGCATATTGTATGAATTACACGTTTCACAAGTTTTATCCGTAATTCTGTCGTAAGTACGGTCAGGAGCTCCGAAATGTTCAGCTTCACTGTTTCCTCCAATGACATACGTGTGATGATCCACTACTGTATTCCAGAAGAAATCTGCAATATCCAATAGTTTTTTATCACCTGAAAGTTCATACTGCCGGGCCACACCGACAATCTTAGGTATCTGAGTGTTTGCGTGCTTGCCTGCCAGTTCATCGCGATGTTCGCTCAAAGGATCCAACAAATATTTGTGATTCAAACGTTCCGAAAGCTCCAAATAGCGAGAATCATTTGTCAGAGCATAAACCTCGGCGAAAGATTCATTTATTCCACCATGCTCGGCCTTCAATATTTCCTGAATCTGCGCGTCGGATAATGGAGAAAAAACGCCATACATATAATTTGCAAGAGATACCAAAACATCTTTGGCCAAATCATTATGTGCATGTCTATAGGCATCAGAAAGGCCAGCCATAAGCTTATGCATGTTGTACAATGGAACATAGTAACCATTCAAATCGAATCCCTTGGTTCTGATATCCCCTTTCCCGATTTCTTCAAACAGTCTGCAAGCATCAGGAAAACCAGCTACAAGCCCTGTTCCTAAAGTTTTCTGGCAAGAATCCAACTGAGAAACACAATAATCCACAATTTTCTTCATAGCTTCATCGCCTGTCGAAGCATACATCATGGAACATGCCGAAAGAAAATGCCCGAAAGTCTGGCCGGCCAATCCACCACCTTCCCAGCCACCATATTTAGGAGCTTTAGGAGACAGTCCGGCATTCTGAAGGAATCCATTCATCAGTCTGTCCGATTCAAGCTTAAGCAACCACTGTCTATCCATTTCCATTGCGTGCTTAAAAGGACCATCCAAAAGTCTGACATCTTCCAAAGGGAAAGACTGACAAGTCTGTTCTTTCTTCTTGTACAAAGATTTTGCCTTGCAGTTTGCCGAAGAAACAGAATAAACACCAGGGAATGTTTCACTTATGCCACAATCGCTATAAAAGCCGGCAGAATAATCCCCGGCTTTTGACATACTCCATGCGGAAACCGAAAACAGTCCTAGCATAGAGCTAAACAATACTATTCTAGATTTTTTCATAACGGTATTATTTCAGACCTTCGAGACTCATGCAAACCCGATTATTGGCTTCGCGAACTTTCTGCTCATCAATCTTTATATATTTTCGGTCATACGTCATCAGACCGTTAACTTCTACCTCAACATCTGTTGTCTGCGTATAAACAGCAGAAGACAATCCACGGGCAATGAAACCTTCAAGCTGTTCTATGTATTTCAGATATTCAGCAGTTACTTCTTCTGAAGACTTAAACTGAACATATCCCCAATTACGGGACGGTTCCCACAGATGACCTTCTACGGCAAATCCGATACCTCCATATTCGCCTAAAACATTTACACGCTGAGCATCATAAAGAGGCATTGCCGGTGTCGGATAATTGTGCACATCCAGTATGTCACCGCAAGTATAATGGTTTCCTCCGCTAGCAGGATCAACCAGTCGTGTAGGATCATATTTCTTTGTCCATTCGACAATTTCCGGAGTCTTAAACTGTCCCCAAGCTTCGTTGAAAGGAACCCACACACCTATACATGGGTAAGAATAAAGACAATCCATTATTTCTTTCCATTCCTTGCGGAACTGAGCTTCCGACTCAGGACTGCGCAACAGTTCTGCACCATTGAAATAGCGGAAGTTCTGCCATTCTGGATTACGGTCACCGCTAGGCATATCCTGCCAGACTATTATACCTTTTTTATCACAATAAGTATACCAACGTGCCGGTTCAACCTTTATATGTTTACGTATCATGTTGAAGCCCCAATCTTTCGTCTTCTGTATATCATAAAGCAAGGCGTTATCAGTAGGTGCCGTATAAAGTCCATCAGGCCACCAACCTTGATCAAGGGGTCCGAAATTAAATATCGGTTCATTATTAAGAGCAATACGCATAACGCCATTCTTATCTCTCAACGTAGAGAATTTTCTCATTGCCGTATAACTCTTTACTTCGTCTATAGCTTTTCCGCCATTGCTCAACACAACACGCATATCATACAAGAACGGAGTAGATGGACTCCAGAGTTTTGCATTCTCAGGCATATCTATTGAAACAGCATGACCATTGATACTCTTGCCGGAAGCAATCACGCGACCATTATCATAAATATAAACCTCAACCATATCTCCCTGCATTCCTGCAGACACTTTCGGTTCTACAGTCACAGTATGCAAATCGATATCCGGTGTTATTTTAAGATTCTCAAAATGTCTATCGCCCACGGGCTCAATCCAAACAGTCTGCCAAATACCTGTTACAGGCGTATACCATATACCTCCAGGTCTATTCACTTGCTTGCCTCGAGGCTGAAAACCTTCGTCCGTAGGATCCCATACCCTCACGCATATTTCATTTTCCTTCTTGGTATCAAGAGCGGCTGTTATATCAAAAGAAAATGGAACAAAACCACCTTTATGCTGTCCGACTTTTACATCATTGACCCAAACATCTGCAAGCCAGTCAACAGCACCAAAATTCAATATTATGCGCTTGTTTTTCCAAGAAGAAGGTATTGTGAATTTTCTCGAATACCACAATTCATTATCCTTGCCGACGGTCTTGCCAACACCAGACATCATAGATTCAACAGCAAAAGGAACCAGAATTTTACCATCAAAAACTTCAGGTTTACGCTCACCTTTCTTTTTAATGGCATAATCCCAAAGTCCATTCAGATTACTCCAAGAAGAACGCTCCATAATAGGCCTAGGATACTCAGGCAGAACATTATCTACAGATACACTGTCAGCCCAAACCGATTTAATATGGTCATCAAGCATTTTCCATTGAGCTTTTGCATCAACAAATACAGCCAGCAACAAGGTTGCAAAAAATAAAATGTTTTTCATAATAAAATTTTAAAATCAGACATTTACATCCGGCCTAACTCCAGACCATCCTTAACACAAAACAACATTGCAAATATAACCAATTATAATACAACAAAATTATACTATAGTTGCAATTACTTATGCCATATTTGCCTTATGAGGAGGACTCATTGAAACAAATCCATGATGCACATCAAACAATCAGCGAATAAAAAGAAGGGAAACAGAATCAACAAAATGCAAAGCAAATCACAAAAATGCCTACGACACAAATCCCCAACAAGAAAAAATATAAAACCAGGAAATTGGAACAATTTATATCTGATATGACATATTGCCTCATAAATCACAGAAAAACAAATCAAGAATAGTGTTTATGAGCAACCATAATAAAACAGTAAACCCTGACATACAGACTTTACAATTACGTATGTCAGGGTTTAAAAAGATTATCGAACTACAACTTTTGCAGTCTTATTTCCATACTTCAAAATATATACTCCAGCATTCAACTTAACGCCGGCATCAACTATAACACCGTTGACAGAATATACCAAAGTTCCTTCTGGAGCAATGATGGTTCCGTTCTCAACTCTGAAATCAAGTTCTTCAGAATCATCTTCCGGAGTAGAAATTCCTGTTGCAGGGTTCCAACCAGCGTTGTCACCTTCAGTAAGCTGTGTCAAAGTAAAGTTATCAGCAGACAACCAAGTACCAGTCCAAGGCTCACCGCCGAACTTCATTGTAAATGTAGAGTCACAAGTGTAACCGATAGTGAGAGCATGATCCTTAACCTCTATTTCAAGAGTCTTGTAGTGCCATCCCCAACCCTTACCATTGTTAGTGTTTACAATCTGGAGAAGAGCCTCATCACCGTCAATACCACCGTTTGTAGCCTTATAAGCCTCAGCAAATATTGAACCGTAAGAATCGCTTACTGTTGCAATTGAGTCATTTCCTGCAGAATCAGAAGGACCACCAAGCTCTGTAATGTTCATTCGTTCCATTGTAACAGGAGCCAAAACAGTTGTAGTAGAATCGTGGTCAGCCATTGCATAAAGGTATACACCCTTATCACTTGTTGTACGTACCATAGCCTTAAGCTCATAAGTACCGTTAGGCAGATTCTCTATAGTCTGATATGCATTGTAAAGCAGATTTCCCGCAGTCTGGTGCCAAGCATCCAAATAACGTCCGTTTACATCGCCATCATACTGCTGACTTGCATTTGTCACAAGGTTGTTTCCAGAACCGCTCATCACGATAGTCCATCCCTTTGCACTTGAGCTGTTAGAATCATCGATTGTTGGATTAACGATAAGACCAGTATAATCCTTTGTGCCAGTAGCAATCAGATCTGCTGCACGGCATGCAGCAATTGCATTTTCCAATTCTGTGATATACTTTTCTACCAAAGTTTCGAGTGGAAGAACTTCCATTTCTGTAAAGAATGCAACCTGACGGTTGATGTTCTCATCAAGAACGCTCTTTGCGACTGCATCAGAAACTTCCAATTCCTTAGCCTCTTTCAATACTGGCATGTATTCGTCGCGGAAGCAATACAGAATTGATGTCAGACTATCCATTTCTGTGTATGTTGCATCTTCTGCATTGATAGCATTAGTCATGCTTTCACAGAAACTATTTGCAATTTCCGAATATACATCAGTATATACACCATTAGTAAGTGAGTCTGTCAATGCTGCAAGTATACCGTTCTTCACAGCAACCTGCTTGTCCACAGACTTCTGAGCCTCAGCCTGAGCAACCATCAAAGCCTCCATAGCGTCTTTGATAGTCTGAACATCGGAAGCATTCTCATATTTGCTGATAGAATCACTGAATGCAACCTTGTCAGCATTAAACATCATTGTATCGCGCTGTGCACGGCACTCATCAAGTTTAGAATTCAACTGAGCACGAAGATCTTCCTCGCTGAGCTGTCCGCAATACTTGAGACGGAAACCTGTAACAAGATACCATCCTATAGAACCGCCAGCTTCAGATGCCTCAGAAGAGAAACCTATTCTGAGATTTCCATTTATAACCGTAACAGGAGTTGTTTCAAATGTTTCCCATGCTCCAGACATAGCTTCTGATGCATAATTTGAAACAGCAGTAACTCCACCTGAAGTAGCAAAAGCATGCTGCTTGTAGTTTTCACCTACTCCAGTGTAGCCTATACATTCAACCTTATAGCGACCATCAGGAAGTCCTTCTACATCCTGATATATTTCAAGAAGATTGAACTGCCAAGACCAGTTGTTGAAACATGTTACATCGACACCAACCTCATCTGAGTATTTATGTCTTGCTCCGTAATCAAATCCGCTTGAAGGAAGATTTGTATCATTCAGAACCCAACCTTCAGAAGTTGTTGTACAATCTGGATCATAGTTGTAAGCCTCTCTGAAGTTAGGATACTTGATATAGTATGTAAGATCAGCAGGATTCTCCTCTGTTGCTACAGGAATCTGGCTGTCGTAGTATGCATGCAAAGCATTTTCAAGTGCGTAATAACCATCCAAAAGTTCCTGAAGTTTTGCATCATCTGATTCAAACAAGTCATGAGCCTCATAGTAAGCAGTCTCGAGTGCATCAAATCCAGGATATAAAGTAGACGAAGCAAAATTAGCATCGCACTCGTCATAAATATTGGAAATATTTGATATTACAGCAAGTCCTTTTCTGATTTCAGATATATAATTGTTGATTTCTGTAATCAGAGCATAATAAGTATCATCTGTGCCATCAATCTTTTCCTCTTCTGCCATTGCAAAGTCAGTGATTTCAGTCTGAATACCTGGATAATCACCAAGCTCTTCCTGGAACAAAAGAAGTTTGCTTGCAGCATCGTTATACAAAGTTTCTGCATCAGTTGCAAGGGCAACCAGCTTCCACTGTGATTTTTCGTTGAGCGCCTTATCGCACCATACACCGTTTCCAACTCCAGGAGTATCCCATCCCCAATAGAGTGAATTCTGCTTATTCTTAATAGCGACGAACTCCGTTCCTTCTATGGCCTCAATAGTATACTTTGCCCTGGAAACATCTGAAGGAAGAGTTGCTTCAAATGAAATGTCCCACGTATTCCAATCCGAAGTAATCTTACAAACATAGCTGTCGTCCGCCACTAATTTAATCATGTAAGAACCATCACCGTCTCCGGAGTCAATGAACTCGAAAGCCTGTGTCTCGTCATTCTCGTCAGGTTCACACTGCTTGGCAACACCATCAACGCTACCCAAAGCAAAGCCTTCGCTGCTTATAATCTGGTAGTTTCTGCCCAGCGTTGGTTCTGTAACCTGAGCTCCCGCATATATCGAAAAAAGCGAAAATGCGGCAATCAAAAGTTTCTTCATAAGTTGTTGTTTTTAGTTAAGTATGTAAAAAGTCTCATTGTTGCACAAATCAATACTTATTCTCGTACATAAGAAAACCAGTCCATAAAAGACCAGATTCATACACGACATAAAAATTCATTTATACTTTTCATTCACATTCGTTTCTAAAGGCCTGCATGGAATAGCAAATCCATGGTTTCAATCGAATTCAATCTGTCGATAAATATCGTATATTTTTTTCATATACTAATAACATTTAGTCATTTTTTATTCCATAAATATGGAAAATATACATAACAGGAATATATATTATACAAATTTGTTATGAACATTTACTATTTTCAAAAACAAGTCAAATTTCTCCCTTTCTACAGCTTGCAACTACAACATAAATCACACATCACGAAACAAACATAAAAAAAAGAGCAAGAGATATTTTAATCAACAAAACATCCTTGCTCTTAGAATCCTATAATCTGAATACCTTTGTTCTTAAACCAACATTTACTTTTTTGTTCTTCAAATCAAGTACATATACTCCTGACGGTAAATGCTTTACAGAACACGAAAAACGACAAGCACCGACTGGAACAGAAAACGAGAAACATTTCATTCCCGAAATTCCATACAGTACACAAGTTGCGCCATCTGAAAAGTCACCTTCTACAACCAGACAATCTGAAGTATTATCAATATAAGCTTTTATATTGTCGTCAATTGCATTTATGCCTATTGAAGTTTCACAAGAAAGAACTATCTTTTCCCTTTCCGGCAAAGCATCGACAAGAACCAGCCCGTTCTGAGGAGAGACTACAGATGTGCGGAGCGTATCACCGTTACAGTCAAGTATGATGCAGGAAACTGTGTTCCAGTCTTCTGGAACCTTACAAGCTACTGTCAACGGCATGTTGAATCTGCACGTGTCAAGGTCCATCTGGATATCATAAAGAAGAGAACCGTCAGAAAGACTGTCGCATACTACGTATGAAGCTTCACGTTCCAAGCTGTAGCGGACAAGATCTGAAAACGTGGAAACATAGAGACTGCCATCGGCCGAAGACTCGGACAGGAAACGGCACAGTCCATCGACAAATTCCTTGCTTGCAGAAACGGTGTCTCCCTCTGCTATAGAAGACAGAGGGAGGACATTGCCTATATTGACTGCCAGCATCGAGCCGTCAAGGTTGCCAATTGCAGTTGTCAAGGAACGCAATGCTTCATTTTCTGAGGAAGGCGTGCGTTCTACTGAAAATGTTGGTCTGTATGAAGGAACAGACATAAACTCGGCAGAAGTCTGGATATTCTCGGACGAATGATCCAACACACCCATGAAATGCCTTGAAGCCAGTTCTGCAACAATCTCATCAGAATATGCTGTCGGATACGAATGTGCTATACATGGAGTTGCCATACGTCTGCCTATTTCCTTAGCATCACCGGACATGGATGACTCCACTTCGTTGTAAGTCATGCTGTCATAGGAGATGCCGGAAAGAGAATTTGAACCTATTTCATGTCCGGCAGACTTCAGTTCGAGCATGTCATCCCATGACATACGGCCATCAGAACCAGCAAGTGAGGAACTGACAAAGAATGTGGAACGCAGACCGCAGGATTCGAGACTCGGCACTGCTTCTGCAAGCTGACATCCAAGTCCGCCGTCGAATGTCAGAGCGACAGCAGATGTACGTCCGCCAGGCCATCTTGAAATTGCAGTTGAAGACTGAGACAGATGCTTGTCTGAACGGAAATTGCGGAAACGGTGGAAAGTTATGTAGTTTGCGTTGTGTTGACTATCAGCATTGCCGGTTGAATCTTCCCAAGCGGTACGTGATACAGCAATTATATCTTCGTCCTCAATAATCCAGTCAAGATACTGGAAAGCATGGTTCGCTACATCTGGATGATGAAGAAGAGTATCCTTTATATGCCATGTACGGAGATCGTCTGAACACGAAAGAACCAATGTGTTGCGTATACGTTCAACGTTGGAGCTCTGTTCCAGCGACTCCTTCAACACATAGTTGCTGAGAGTCCAATAGCGATTGCTTACGGAATCATAACGTATGGTGAACTTCTTGCAGGCACCAGGAAGGTCTACAAATCCGGTATTAACATCGAAGCTGGCCGTCTTGCCGTCAGCAGAAATATCAATAATTGCAGCCTTGTTGTCCTTATCGTAATTTACGCGCAACACATCCTTTATTGTGCCGTCAGGAGCAACCACGGCATTGCCTTCGAGCCATGCATTTCCATACACACCTGCACCTGAAGGGAAATCCAGATGATTTGAGAAAGTCCAGTTGGAAGCATCGAGCATATCGGCATCTTCATCAATGGACATCATGAATGCCCGGAATTTACCCCAACCATCACGCGTTGCATGTTCCTCCATGGCACGCCAGATACGACCATCGTGATAAACAATAGGAACAGGGGCGCAATGATAATTACCGCTCAACAGCAATCCTGATTTTGAATCGACAGGCTTTGTCCAGCTGACACCGCCGTCAACAGACTTCAAGACCACTGCATTTCCGTATGTACCAGTTCCTACTGCCATTACACCTATAAGATAAATACCATCTTCCTTTTCAAGCAAAGAAGCCCAGAACAAGCCATCAATTTCTGAAATGCAATTCCAGGTTTTGCCTTGGTCATCAGAACGATAGACAAAAGCCTTACGGCTTGAATTATCACCGAAATAATCATGAGATGCAAGATAATGACCATCCTTGCACTTTATTATGCTAGGAGAACCTATAAAATGTTTGGTAGCAGCCGGCGAGTTATGTATGACGACTCCTGGAGGGTTATCGAAAACAGTCATGACCTTATATTCTATATCAGAAGAAAGAACCAAGACTCCCTGCCAGCAAGTTTCCCATATACGTATCATCTCACCTTTGCGGACGTTTCGTTTAAACACAGAGAACTCCGTATTGTTAGGATCATTATAGTTGAAGCTTTGTCCTTCCACCTTTTCCCACCCTTCTTTCAACGGATCATATACAGCTCCTTCATCCGAAGTTACAGCTATATACATGTCGCCATCAGCTTTGGATGTGACATTAAGAACATGCGAAGTACCAGTACCACCTGCAAGACGTGTAAATTCAAGTCCATTGGCACCTTTGTCCACATTGCTGAAAACGTAAGTCCTGTTGCTGTATGCCAATTCACCATTTTTCAGATTGCCGACTTCCATTGTTCCCATTGATTCAACATCTACAGGAACAGCATCAAAGGCTTCATAATCAACAGATATAGACGGAGCAACAATCAATGCGCCACTGAATGTTTCAGGTTGTACGACATCAATCCATTCATTCGGCGAAACACTTTTACGATAAAAACTGAAAACTTCCTCTGCCTTGCTGCCATAAACAAGATTCTGTCCGTCAATCAAAGACCAGCCATTAGCATCAGCCCATTCTTTACAAACGTCAGGCAAAGCAATATTAGAAACCATCGCATATATGAACCCTTCAGCGTCGGCCTTTACAGACAAACTGACTTTTGGTCCCGGCATCCATGTTGAATTTGCATTTATCTGAGTGAACTGCCACCCAGCGTAATCTGCCGGAACATCAGAAAGAGACATGTTCGTCCTGTTTATAAATGGCCTCTGTCCTTTCTCTAATGGCAAGATATTGAAATTTTCGCCCTTAGCTTCCAATTTCGGAGCATCGAGGATTACTTCACCTTCTTTTCTGATAGAAGGAGCAATGATTATTGCACCGCTGAAAGTTTCAGGCTGAACAATCTCTATCCATTCTCCATTTCCGACCGACTTTCTATAGAAACTGAAAACCTCCTCTTCACGGCTTCCGTAAACCAGACTTTGTCCTTCAACCAACGACCAGCCATTTGTTTCAGCCCACTCGGCACACAAATCAGACAAAGCCTTATTGGAAACCATCGCATAAATAAAGCCGTCAGAATCAGCACAGACAGACAAGTTCACCTTCGGCCCCGGCATCCACGTCGAGTTTGCATTTATCTGAGTGTACATCCATCCCGCATATTCTTCGGGAATGTCTCCAAAAAACATGTTGTCTCTGTTTATGAAAGGACATCGACCTTTCTCTAGAGGGCGAACTTCAAAATTTTCACCTCTTGCCTGCAAATTTGGAGAAACTGCGTGAGCTCCTACAAACGAAGCAAGCCACAAACAAAAAAACAAAAGCAAGTTAACGTGTTTCATAATATCAACATTCAGGCTCAGGGTAAAACATAGCTAAATGGCCGGATACGAGCCATTAAATACCCGGCCACAAATGAAGAAAATGAAGAAACAATATGACATATCACGGATACGGGTGCATCCGATGTTTTCAGACTAAATCAGTTGAAATAATCGAGTGTCCAAGAATCCATCCATTTTATAACCGGGACTCCTTTCTCGAACTGTATAGGCAACCAAATGTATCTGGCATCGCTTGGATGCTCAGGACGCCAAATATCAGCCATAAAAATAAAAGAATTTTTTTTACCTGGAACCTGCAGCACAAATGTGCTCTGTCCACCAAATGTGATATCGGCCTTCGGACCTACACACGGGTTAGGATGCTGTGTCCAAGGTCCCCATATATTATCGGCTGAAAACATACGGGCCTTGTTTGGAGCCCAGCCGGTACAACCGGATGTTATAAGCCAATATTTTCCATCTTTCTTGAACATTGCAGGAGCTTCGTTGTGTCCGCCTGGTGCAACACGTACATAGCGTCCTGTATGTTTTGTGTAAGTATCATCAAGTTCTGCAATGTGCAATGTCAGATTTTCTTCTGAAGAAAATATATGATAAGCTTTTCCATCGTCATCTACAAAAAGCTGCATATCACGCGCCATTTGTCCTCCAGAAAGGTCACGTTTCACGAAAAGCCCCTTCTTCACAGCATCCATCCATTCAGGAGTCCATGCCTGTTTGTATCTGTCGGCATTCAGAGTGTCAAGACATTTACGCGCCACCTCATCCATGTCCATAGGCAAAAATCCTGCATTAGGTCTCAAAGAACCTATATAACGGAACGGTCCGGTCGGCGAATCGCTTACAGCCAATGCCGAACGCGCAGCCTCGTATCCGCGTCCCTTAAGCTCCAAATGGAACCACATGACAAACTTGCGTGTTTTCTTATTGTAGATTACTTTTGGACGTTCCATCACACAACCTGGCACAATTTCATCTGACTTGACGTCTACAGGAAGAACTGCGCCTTCATTATGCCAGTCCGTCAGATTCTTAGACGAGTAGCACATTATACCAACCATGGCACTGCTGGTCGAATCACTCTTGTTCTCGCCGTACCAATAATATTTACCGTCGTGGTACAAAACACCACCTCCATGTGCATTGACATGAATACCTTTATCGTCCGGCCATATTTTTCCTGAAAGAATAGGTTTGATATTTGAAGACTGTGCAAAAATGGACAAAACCATAAATTGCAGAACAAAAAACGAAACAATCTTGTTTTTCATAATGAGATGCAATAATCAGATTTTTTATATCAGCCGTATCCGGCCTGAATGGTTTAGAAGTACAAAATAATAGACATTGCAAATATAAACAATTAAGATGCAACAAAATTATACTATAATTGCCATTGCCCATGTTATATTTGCCCTGACAAAACCTTTGCAGAACATACATACACACGAGAATAAGCATATAAAAGAATATAGATATATGAAAACAAATATGACAGAAAAAGAAAAAGCGGCATGCGGAATGATCTATGATGCCAACAATGACCCACAGCTGCAGCAGGAAATGCTTGAAACAAGAAAAAAACTGTATGAATTCAACCAGATTCCACCGCATTGCACAGAAGAGCGAAATGAGAAAATAAAACAGATTCTAAACATTGAATCAGGAGGATGCATCATATCTCCATTCTATTGCGACTACGGCACACATATACATATCGGCAAAAACTTTTTTGCCAATACCAACCTCGTCATACTCGACGGAGCTGACGTCAACATCGGAGATAATGTTTTCATTGCACCGAACGTAGGCATATATACCGCCGGACACCCGCTAGACGTAATGAGGCGGAACAAAGGACTCGAATATGCCTACCCTATCAATATCGGCAACAATGTGTGGATTGGCGGAAACGTTGTCATACTTCCAGGAGTAAGCATAGGCGACAATGCTGTCATTGCAGCCGGAAGTGTGGTAACGTGCGACATCCCAGCCGGAGCATTGGCCATGGGAAATCCTTGCAAGGTGAAAAGAATCATAGACCAAGAGGCTGAAGAGTCAAGGGAAGACTACATGCCTAAAAAGCACTCCAAATAACAACAAACTGCTGTAAAAATAAAACTGCGAGGGCTCACAATGATGATTGCGAGCACGCAGAAATAAAACTGTGAGCCCTCGCAAATTTCCCCAAAGCAGAACAAACATTTACACAATCCGCGGAGCGACATTGCAGACAAACAAAAAAATCCCCAAAACGGTTACCACAACCATTCTGGGGACAAAGAAAATTTCAGTCCAGCTACATAAAAATATTTTCTACTTTGTTTCTCTCTATATTATAATGCAGTTAAACAAAATGTGCGGAAAAGCCACACTGACCTTAAATATACATTCAGTATTGGTTATGCAAAGAATTCACTTGCACCAGCCTTAGCTGAAGTTGTATCTGTCACTACTGTATCAGCGCAAGCAAAATTCTGCAACATTTCAACAGCAACCTTCTTTGAAGTTGTATCTGTTACAACTGTATCAGAACATGCAAAGAATTGCATCATCTCAGAAGTTGACTTTGAAGCAACTGTATCAGTTACAACTGTATCGGCACAAGCAAGGCACTGCATCATATCGACAGCCTTTGTAGAATTTGTGTCTGTCACAACTGTGTCTGCACAAGCAAGATTCTGAAGCATTTCTGAAACAGCTTTCTTTGAAGTTGTATCTGTTACTACTGTATCATTAACAGCTGAATTTCCATTCATGCAAACATTGTCACTGAAAGCTATTCCGGCAAAAACACTGTTGATGCCCAAAACTACTGCTACTGCAAAAACTAATTTTTTCATAATCCTTTATTTTTAGTGTTATTATTTATTTCCGTTTCACGCTTAATTAAATACAAGATGCGTGCCAAAAGCGGAACAAAATTCATAAAGCACTAAAAACCAAAAACATAAACAGTAAAAAGAAAAATCATGCCAAAGAGAAGGATGTGGAAAAAGTGTGGAATGTGTGGAAAAATTCCACAACACACTGTGGAATTCACTGTGGAATTCCATACTGCTTCATCTTATTATAGAGAGTCTTCCGGTCTATTCCGAGCAACAATGCGGCTTTAGACTTGTTACCATTGGTCGACTGCAGAGCTTTCACAATCTTGTCCTTTTCTTCAAAAACATCACGCAGAACAATAGGCTCATCATTTGCAGGAGTCGAAACGCTCTTACAGAACTCTTCCCCAAAATCGGCAAGAGTGATTATGTCTTTTCGAGCCAGCAGTGCAGCTCTCTTGACAAGATTCTTCAGTTGGCGCAGATTGCCAGGCCAAGAGTATGTCATCATTGCTTCAGAGGCAGCGGCATCAAAGCCCTTAACATTGCGTTCCAATTCTTCGTTTGCCTGACAGAGGAAGAAATCTGCAAAAAGCAGAATATCTTCACCACGATCTTTCAAATCAGGCATGTGAAGAGTGAACTCATTAAGTCTGTGGAAAAGATCTTCACGAAACTCTCCACGAGAAATTGCGCTGGCAAGGTCTTCATTGGTCGCACTGACCAGTCTGACATCCACTTCAATCTCATGAGAGGCTCCCACCGGACGAATGCGACGTTCCTGAATTGCACGCAAAAGCTGCACCTGAACATCATAACTTAAATTTCCTACTTCATCGAGAAAAAGCGTTCCGCCGTTAGCCTCTACAAATGCACCGGTTTTATCAGAAACTGCACCTGTGAATGCTCCTTTTATATGTCCGAAAAACTCTGAAGCGGCAAGATCTTTCTGCATGGCTCCACAATCTATGGCAACAAAAGGTTTATCGGCCCTTTTGCTGAGCTGATGGATGCGGTGAGCCACGTATTCCTTGCCTGTTCCGCTGGCACCGTTGATCAGTACCGACATCGGTGTGGGTGCCACAAGAGCCACATAATTATACAGTTGGCGAGCGGCTTCACTTCGTCCTTCCATGAAACGCGCTGTATAGTCTTCGTCGTGAGCTTCACTGCTTGTAGAAGGAGTCGGAACAATCTGTTCCTTGGGTTTTGAAGCATCATCCTTGCCACGTTTTGCCAAAGCATCAGAAATCTTTTCAAGAAGAATGTCTGGTTGAACAGGCTTTGCAATGTAATCGCATGCACCGAGCTTCATAGCCTTGACGGCATTGGGGACATCGGCATAGCTCGTCATTACTATAAATGGGATATGATGTTCCTTTGTCTTGTCCAGCAGCGACAATCCGTCGCCGTCAGGAAGACAAAGGTCAGAAAGTATAATGTCAAAATCGTTTTCTTTAAGTTTGGCACATGCCGAAGACAAAGCACCAGCTGTTTCTACATCAAAACCGCGTTTCTGCAGCCACTTCTTCAGCATGGTGGCAAAGGTCAAATCGTCTTCAACAATCAACAATGAACTCATACTAATACAATCTATTACAACAAAGATACAGCCAATAGTCCATCATGGAAAACAGCCGGAGTCATTTTTTAATAGTTTTAATCATTGCACACTTTTTTTCAAAGAAGACAATATACGTTCCATTTCTTCTATGATTTCATTTACTGAAGCAGCATCTTCATCGTTCCAGACAGCATTACTGCGCTGTCCGTCAAGATTTTTAAGCAAAGGTACAATGCTGGAGCCTATAAGCGTGTAAGTAGGCAGAAGCTTATGAGCAAGAGCGCACAAAGCAGTCTTATCGCTATTTTGCAAAATATCTTTCATACGTTCCAGATGCTTTACCGTTTCGTCCGCAAAAGTGCCAAGAATTTCACCGACAGCTTCGGCATCATCGCCGACAAAAGCTGTCAAGCCGGAAAAATCAAGATATCCGGTACTCTGCGGCGAATGTGGTTCTGACAGCTCTTCATCAACGGTGTTTTCTTGCTTTGATGTACCTGTATCTGCATTCAAAGCCCGAGCCATTGCATTTTCCAACTCGGCCTTGCTGTAAGGCTTTGACAAACATGCCTTGAATCCGTGTCTGCAATAAGATTTTTCGTCCATATCACTGCGTGCGGTGAGAGCTATAGCTGCAGGCATTTTTTTGACATCAGTCATTCCGTGAAGTTTGTCAAGAAGTTCAAAACCGTTCATGGACGGCATTTGTATATCGGTCAACAGAATATCGTAGGATTCAGTTTTCAAAGCAGCGAAAACATCATCTGGGGCCATACATTTAGTAACAGTCCACCCGTTCGTTCCACAACAATCCTTATCGACTTCCTTGAGCATGGCTATTGTCAATTCAAGTTGTATTGCATCATCGTCAACAAGCAAGACATGCATATCTGAAGGAAAAGATGCATGCTGATGTTGTTCTACAAGTCTGCTATCTGCATGTCCCTGTTCAACCGGCAATTCAACCTCAAATGAAGAGCCACTGCCGATTTCGCTTGTCAAACTCAATTTGCCTCCCAGAAGTTCCACCAATTTGCGTGTTATAGACAATCCGAGTCCGAATCCTTCTTGCCCTTGAGCATTGCCTAGACGCATGAAGGCCTGAAATATTTTTTTCTGTTCTTCTTCACTCATTCCGCAACCGGTATCAGTGATTCTGATGAAAAGTCTATCACCAGACATGCCGACAAACAGTTCTACATATCCCTTCTGCGTAAACTTTATTGCATTGCCGAGTATATTTTCAACAATCTGTCTTATACGGAATACATCTCCACGACATATCACATCTTCTATACATGAAGAACGGAATTTCAACTCCAATCCTTTCTTGTCGGCTGAAGGACGGAAACAATCGACTATGCTTTCGCAAAGCCTGTAGGGCGAAAAACTTGAAATCTGCAGGTCGAGTTTTCCCGACTCCAAACGGTGATAGTCAAGCAACGCCTTGACAAGACTCAGCAGGTGGTTAGCAGAACTGCTTATGTTGTCAATATACATGACGAGCGATTGATCTGTCACTTTTGTTTTCAGCAGTTCAAGGTAGCCCAATATTGAACCTACCGGAGCCTTTATATCGTGAGTTATGGTAAGCATCAGCTGCTCTCTTGCAAAAAGCAGATTTTCGGCTTTTTCGCGCGCTTTCTCCAATTTTCGTCTGTACATGTTGGCACGACTTATGTCGCGCCAAACGATGGCAAAAAAGACAACAGCCAGAACTACTGCAAAGGAAGCTACGAGAGCGATGGCCTGAGCCGCATCGTGGCGCACTTGCTTCTCGCGCTCGGCTTCGCGTTCAGTAAGAAACTGTTCTTCTTCCTCTATATCAGAAAGAAGCTGGAAGACTTTCTGTCCTAAATCAATGCTCGAGTACCTCAACCTTGATTCCTGTTCGTTGATAAGACTGCGTCGGTGTTCTCTGGAACGCTTAACTTCTTCATTTATTCCACTTAATATATTTGCTAGAGTGTCTGCTGTATTGAACGTTTTTGATAGCGTATCGACAGAAACAACTTCTACGCTCTCTTTTATGTGAGTAGTATCTCTCTTTGGAGGCACGAACGCTTCTGCCAACCGGCGGAAGAAGCCTTTCTTTTTCTGCACCTTATACGTTTCCTCACGATGGACAATCTTTTTCTCAATCTTTGGAATTTCTACAGCCGAATCATTTTTCTCAAGAAGCTGGCTTATACGCTTCTCATAGACATTCTCTACTTCGTTGTTCTTCATGGCAACCACAAGTCGGCGCATATTTTCCTTTTTCTGAAGAACAAGCGATGTCAACGTGTCAAGGCGCAGATGCTGCAAGGAGTCGTTTGAAAGCGAATCAAGAACAGCAATACACAATGATGCTTCGTCGAGCTTCATCGCATAATTGCCATAGGCATTGCCGTAGCCCATACAGACAGCTTGTCCGACAGTCTCGGCTTCGTACATGATACTGACAAGATTATGCACAACATTGCGTCGGGCTGCAAATGTTTCCCCAGATGCCGACGCATTGCTCAATGAATGCATCTGGCCGTATATATAGTAAAGAGAACCTATTATCAAGGCAAGAAGCAACATATAGCCTATTGCCAACTTTAAGAGAGTATAAAACCGTTTCATATTTTCAAAAAAAGACATTACAGCGCAACAGCTGTTGTATTTTGGTAAAGATAGCACAAATAGTCCAATAGAAGTGTCACAAAAAATCATAAAGGACAAAAAAGGATGAATCAGCAAATAGCCATTACATTGATGCCGTGCGTTTGCAAACTGAATCAAGCATCAACTGACAAAGAACGCAGAGGCAACTTGCATATATCATGCTTTCTTACGAAATTAGCACAATTATTCTTAAAGTGAGAGAAATGCTGTTCAACAAGCAACAGAATAACAGCATTTGCGCTTATCAAAACAAACTTATTGAACTATAATTTCAGGATCCACCATGATTTCAAGCAATGTTAAAGGCTACATTTTTGGCCTTACTACGTCAATCACATTCGGATTGATACCACTCTTCACACTGCCACTGATGAACAACGGCATGACCTTCGGTTCCATTCTCCTTTACAGATTTCTCTTTGCCTCAATTGCACTGGGAATAATGATGAAAATCAAAAAAGAGAAATTTGCCATCAACAAAAGCGAAATTGCATTCCTTATACTGCTAGGACTGCTGTACACAGGCTCCGCAATGTTTCTGTTTATGGGGTATGGCCTTATGGGAGCAGGAATTGCAACAACCATACATTTCACATATCCGGTGTTCGTAACACTGATAATGTTGTCATTCTTCAAGGAGAAGCCTACTTGGGTTACATGGCTGGCAATAATTCTGGCTGTATTGGGCGTTGCCAAACTGTCTATTAAAGGCGAAGGCATGCATGTTGACGTATACGGTATATTCATCGTTGTCATATCTGCAATATGTTATGCCGCATACATTACCATTGTCAATAAATCACGTATGAAAAACATGGGAAGCCGCAAACTGGCATTCTATGTTTTCATAGTCAGCACTATTCTATTTGCAATAAAAGGAGGATACGAAGGTGAAATACAAAGCATACCAGATCCTATGTCGGTAACCAATCTTATACTTCTGGCTATTGTACCTACTGTCGTGTCGAATATAACCCTAGTTATGGCTGTAAGGAACATCGGAGGAACAAAAACTTCCATATTGGGTGCCATGGAACCCGTAACGGCTGTATTCATCGGAGCATTCATATTTGGAGAAAAAATTACCATGGGGGATATTGCAGGTATTGCAATGATACTTATTGCCGTAACAATGATTATAATGACAAATACAATAAAGAATTCTATAAGCAATGTTGTAAAAAGAATCCGTCCGCGCCATGCGTGAACAGATTCTTTCATATCCTATAACTTTACTTATTTTGCGTCGCTCTACGAGTGCGCCTTATGTAGAGGACATAACCTGACACGACAAGGTACACGCCTCCGATGCATGCCAGCAGATACAAAAATTTAACCAATATGCCACCCCAAAGACCTGTATGGATTATAAACGCATATCCCATAATTTTACTCGAGGCTGGTTGTTGTGAATAATACTGAATGCCTACCACATGTCCATCCTTATCAAAATTATATGTGTCAGAGGCGCGCTGATGATGCGAAGCCGTCTTCACAGAAGCTTTATCACCTGAAATAGAAATAGACTGGTACGCCGGTTCTATTATACTAATCTCAGCAACAACCCTAGACCATCTACTATAATCGACGCTTCTATTCTTTCGGGCATCACTTCTATACCGCTTTTCCAACTGATTATGGTTATTTCGTTCCCTTGCCTGCATTTCTGTTCCAAAGATTTTGGCAACACCCGACCTGTACCAAGAGAAAGTCCACATAGGGCCTGTAGCAGCCATAAGAAGCAGAAATACTACGCAATAAACACCTAGAGCACGATGGGACGTGAACCATAGCAGAAAAGCATCACGTCCACGCCTGATTGATAGAACACTTTTTATATTGCGGAAAGACTTTGGCAAGGAAACAGCAATACCGCTTATTAAAATGACAATAAGGAACAACGTCGATATTCCCATAATTATGCGACCAATACCTCGCAAATCACCGCCCAAAAGCAACCATCTGTGCAAACCTCGTACAGACGTGAAGAATCCTCCCATAGGTTGCTCGCTACCAGTAATTTCTGCCGTATATGGATTGATAGTGTAGTAAATTCCTTTTTTACCAGAAATACCAAAACCGACAGTTCGGGATGAATCGGCATAATAGGTAACTGATTCAAGCGAGTGACCAAACGACAAGGCTTGTCTCTCCACACAACGCGCCAAACTGTCCAATGGAATCCTCTCCTTCCTAAACTCGGAAACTTCATAAAAACTAGGATTTACTATAGACTGAATCTCTTGCTGAAAAACCAAAACAGCCCCAGTCAAACATAAAATAACAATAAAAACACCGGCTGGCAAGGACAACCATAGATGTAATGACTTAAACAATCTTTTCATATACTCCAAAAATTTAAATCAAGCATCCAACCTCCCAACATGGTTCGTGAACATATCTAAATAGTACGCATTTGTCAACTGAATATAAATTCTGACAACGCATGCTGAAAGGCAAAACAACCACTATTAGGTATATGCAAAGGTATTAAGCAAAAACTACCTGTACAATAACCATATTTGGGTAAAAAAATACACAATAAACGAGACTATTGATACTAACATTTAGGTATGATAGGAGTTAAGATACTGTTTCAAAAAGTGTGTCAGAAACAGTATCGGAGTTAATAAAGAAGCATACTGTTAAAACTAATTCAACATATAAATCAAAGTTGTGAAAACAAAAAAAATGGGACACGACTTTAAGCGCATCCCACTTTGTTATAAGATAAGATCTGAATTATTCAGCCTTCTCTGCTTCCTCTGCAACTGGTGCTGCTTCAGTAGCAGGAGCAGCTTCTGATGCAGGAGCTGAAGACTTTCTAGATCTACGTGTACGAGTCTTCTTAACTTCAGCCTTGGCCATGTTCTCGTCGAAGTCTACAAGCTCGATGAAAGCCATTGGCGAATCATCAGAAGCACGACGACCAAGCTTAATGATACGAGTGTAACCACCTGGACGGTCAGCAACCTTGTTAGAAATTGTACCGAAGAGCTCAGTAACAGCATACTTATTCTGCAAGTAGCTGAATACTACACGGCGTGATGCAGTTGTGTCTTCTTTTGACTTTGTGATCAATGGCTCAACATACTTGCGAAGAGCCTTTGCCTTTGGAAGAGTCGTTGTGATTCTCTTGTGGAAAATCAAAGATATAGCCATGTTTGACAACAAAGCTGCTCTGTGAGAAGCCTTACGACCCAGATGATTGAATTTCTTATTGTGTCTCATCGTTTAATCTTTGTCTAATTTATACTTAGAAATATCAGTTCCGAACGACAGATTCAGGCTCTCCAACAAATCGTCAAGCTCTGTGAGTGACTTTTTACCGAAGTTACGGAACTTAAGCAAATCAGTTTTGTTAAATTGTACCAAATCTCCAAGAGTCTCCACATCAGCGGCCTTCAAGCAATTGAGGGCACGCACTGAGAGATCCATATCAACCAATTTTGTCTTAAGCAACTGACGCATACGCAATACTTCCTCATCAAATTCCTCATTACCATCGAGATCGTTGTTCTCAAGAGTAATCTTCTCATCAGAGAACAGCATGAAATGATAAATAAGAATCTTAGCTGCCTCTTTGAGGGCATCTTTTGGATGAATAGAACCATCAGTTGTAATCTCAAGAACCAACTTCTCATAGTCAGTCTTCTGCTGTACTCGATAGTTCTCAACTGCGAACTTGACGTTACGTATCGGAGTATAAATTGAGTCAATTGCAATCTCGTTTATGTCCTTGCAGTATTCACGATTCTCATCAGAAGGAACATATCCGCGACCTTTATTGATGCTCAACTCAATCTCCAAAGTTGCTTTAGGATCTAAATGACAAATTACCAAATCAGGATTTAACACTCCAAATCCACTGAGATACTTATTGATATCTCCTGCCTTGAACTCACTAGAATTCTCAACAGTGATAGTTACCTTTTCACTATCGGAATCGTCTACAATTTGTTTGAATCTCACCTGCTTGAGATTCAAGATAATGTTAGTTACATCCTCCTTAACTCCTGGTATTGTAGAAAACTCATGCTCAACACCTGTAATGCGAATAGTGTTGATAGCAAAGCCCTCAAGTGAAGAAAGTAGGATGCGTCGAAGAGAATTACCAATAGTAATACCAAAGCCAGGCTCCAAAGGACGGAATTCGAACTTTCCGAACTTGTCGTCGGCCTCCAACATTATCACTTTTTCAGGTTTTTGAAATGCTAATACCGCCATTGTTAATTTTTATTTAGAGTACAACTCGACAATCATTTGCTCCTTAATATTCTCAGGAATATCTTCACGCTCTGGCAAGTGCAAAAGTTTTCCGCCCTTCACATTCTCATCCCACTCGATCCATGGGTATTTGCTGTGATTGAATCCAGCCAATGCATTTGCTATAACCTCCAAAGATTTTGACTTCTCACGTACAGCAACAATCTGACCAGGCTTAACTGAATAAGAAGGAATGTTTACAACATTACCGTCAACAGTGATGTGGCGGTGACTAACCAACTGTCGAGCAGCGGCGCGTGTAGGTGCTATGCCGAGACGATATACCATATTGTCCAGACGAGCCTCAAGGCTCTGCAAAAGAACAACACCTGTTACACCTGGTGCAGAAGCAGCCTTCTCAAACAAATTGCGGAACTGCTTTTCGAGAACACCGTAAGTATACTTAGCTTTCTGCTTTTCAGCCAACATGAGACCGTATTCAGAAGACTTCTTTCTTCTGTTGTTACCATGCTGTCCTGCAGGATAGTTTCTCTTTGACAATACTTTATCTGGTCCAAAAATAGCCTCTCCGAAACGACGAGAAATTCTTGACTTTGGTCCAATATATCTAGCCATATATATTCTGGTTTTTGTATAAACTCCTCTTTAGGCAGCCGCTACTGCAGAAAGGAAAGATGCAGTCATAAAAACTAAAAAGGAATTCACGATTGATTAATTATTAAACTCTTCTTCTCTTTGGTGGACGGCATCCGTTGTGTGGAAGCGGAGTAACATCTACAATCTCAGTTATCTCAATACCTACACCATGTACACCACGTATAGCAGACTCACGTCCGTTACCTGGTCCTTTAACATAGGCAACAACCTTTCTCAGACCAAGGTCATATGCAACCTTTGCACAGTCCTGTGCTGCCATCTGTGCTGCATAAGGAGTGTTCTTCTTTGAACCTCTGAATCCCATCTTACCAGCTGACGACCACGAAATGACCTGACCTTCGCTATTTGCCAAGCTGACAATGATATTATTGAATGACGAGTGAACGTGCAACTGTCCCTGTGCGTCAACCTTGACATTTCTTTTCTTTGCTGAAGTTGTTTTCTTAGCCATAATCTATAATTATTTAGTAGCCTTTTTCTTGTTTGCAACAGTTTTCTTCTTTCCCTTACGAGTACGTGCATTGTTCTTGGTGCTCTGTCCACGAACAGGAAGGCCCAAACGATGACGTATACCGCGGTAGCATCCGATATCCATCAATCTCTTGATGTTGAGCTGAATTTCAGAACGAAGATCACCTTCAACCTTGTAGCCGGCAGCAATTACTTCACGTATTTTTCCGGCCTGCTCGTCATTCCAGTCCTTAACCTTAATATCTTTGTCAACGCCAGCCTTTTCCAAGATCTTAGCAGCGCTGCTGCGTCCGATACCAAAAATGTATGTCAACGCAATCTCACCTCTTTTGTTCTGCGGGAGGTCTACACCTACAATTCTTATTGCCATATTATTATCAATTTCTAATTCCTACAAAAGAATTAACCCTGACGCATTTTGTACTTTGGGTTCTTCTTATTAATAACAAATAAACGTCCCTTACGTCTTACTATAACGCAATCAGGAGTACGCTTCTTCAATGATGCTTTGGTTTTCATATATTTTCTTTATTTATATCTGAATACTATCCGTCCCTTAGAAAGATCATAAGGAGACATCTCTACTCTTATTTTATCTCCAGGAAGAATCTTGATGTAATGCATTCTCATCTTACCGGAAATATGAGCAGTAATCTCATGCCCATTCTCAAGTTCTACTCGGAACATCGCATTGGACAATGATTCAACTATTGTTCCATCTTGTTCTATTGCAGCTTGCTTAGCCATAATCAAAATGCTTTATATCCTAATACTTTTTCAACTTCTTCAAATGATGACAAAATATCGGCTTTACCCTTGCGCACAGCAATCGTATGTTCAAAGTGTGCGGCAGGCATACCGTCGGAAGTAACAATGCCCCACCTATCGCTCTGCATCCTTATATTTCTTGAACCCATAGTAATCATCGGTTCAATTGCAATGCAAAGACCAGGTTTAAGCATCTTGCCTGTACCTCTGACTCCATAATTCGGAACCTGAGGCTCCTCATGCATCTCACGTCCGATGCCGTGACCGACAAACTCTCGTACGACTCCGTATCCGTGAGCTTCGCAATGCTGCTGAACTGCATAAGAAATGTCACCTATGCGATGACCTGCAACAGCCTGTTCAATTGCGAGGTAAAGAGATTCCTTTGTGACATTCAAAAGCTTCTTGACATCATCCGAAATCTCACCGACTGCAAATGTGTAGCAAGAATCTCCGTTAAATCCGTCAAGCAAGGTTCCACAGTCTATAGAAACAATGTCACCATCCCTAAGCGGTATGTCATTAGGAATTCCGTGCACGACCTGTTCGTTGACAGAAGCACAAATGCTTGCAGGGAAAGGCGACCTTCAAAGGATTAGGAAAACCTTTGAAGGTCGGTTCAGCACCATTATCCCTAATAAATTCCTCTGCCACCTTATCAAGCTCTCTGGTTGTAACACCCGGCTTAATGATCTTAGCCAATTCGGCCAGTGTTTTTCCGACCAAGAGATTTGCTCTTCTGAGCAACTCTATCTCATCATCAGTTTTAAGATATATCATTCCCATTATCAATAAGCAGAAACACCTGAATGCGGAGCTCTACGACCTGTGTCAAGAAGACCGTCATAGTGTCTCATCAGCAAATGACTCTGAATCTGCTGCAATGTGTCCAAAACAACACCTACCAAAATCAACAGCGATGTACCTCCAAAGAACTGCGCAAACTCACGCTGAACACCGAACAAACCGGCGAATGCAGGCATGATAGCTATAAATGCGAGGAACAAAGAACCTGGGAAAGTAATTCTTGACATGATCTTGTCAAGGAAATCAGCAGTGTTCTTACCTGGCTTGATACCTGGAACGAAACCGTTGTTTCTCTTCATATCCTCAGCCATCTGAGTTGTATTGATAGTAATCGCAGTATACAAGTAAGTGAAAACAATAATCAGCGCAGCGAATATGACATTGTACAAAGGACTCATTGTGTCAACCATCTGTGACAGGAAAGGTCCCATCTTGCCATCAGTCATAAAACCTGCTATTGTTGCCGGTACGAACATAATTGCCTGTGCAAAGATGATAGGCATCACGTTAGCAGCGTACGGTTTCAGAGGGATGTACTGACGTGCACCACCGTACTGTCTGTTTCCGACAACTCTTTTTGCATACTGAACAGGTACTCTTCTGACACCTTGAACAAGCAGGATTGCTGCTACTACAACAGCAAGGAGAACCATGATTTCAATTATCAGAACAATAAGACCGCCCTGTCCAGGAGAACTCAAACGAGTTACAAATTCCTGAATAAATGCCTGTGGCAATCTTGCGATGATACCGATCATAATGATCATTGAAACACCATTACCGATACCTTTGTCTGTAATACGTTCACCAAGCCAAAGTATAAACATACTTCCTGCAGCAAGGATGACAGTTGATACAGCAATAAACCAGAACCAGTCAAGACTTTGGTTGATGGCCATTCCCTGTGTTGTCACCTTAAGGTTTATGAGGTAGGAAGGAGCCTGAAACAAAAGTATGAAAACAGTAAGATATCTAGTATACTGATTCATCTTACGTCTTCCACTTTCGCCCTCTCTCTGCATTTTCTGGAAATGAGGAACAGCAATACCGAGCAACTGCATCACGATAGACGCAGAAATATAAGGCATTATTCCAAGGGCAAATATAGATGCCTTTGAGAATGCTCCACCAGAGAACATATCAAGAAGTGACATAAGTCCTTCGCTTGTCTGCTGCTGAAGTTTAGCAAGCGCCTCAGTATCTATACCTGGAAGTACCACATAAGATCCAAGACGATAAACAGCAACAAACATCAAGGTAATGAGGATCCTCTGTCTGAGGTCCTCAATTTTCCCGATGTTGGACAATGTCTTAACAATCTTGATATTCTTCAGTTTATCGATTGCTTTTCCCATTATTTACAATTTTACAGCTTTACCACCTTTTTCAGCGATTGCAGCCTCAGCCTTCTTAGAAAAAGCATGAGCAGTTACTTCAAGCGCAGATTTAAGTTCACCGTCAGCAAGAATCTTAACCAATTCGTTGCCAGAAATGTAACCGGCATTCTTGAGTTCTTCGATACCAATTGCATTAACGTTCAACTTGTCTGCAAGAGTCTGCAAAACTTCGATGTTGATAGCCTTGTACTCAACTCTGTTGAAGTTGTTGAAACCGAACTTAGGAACTCGGCGCTGCAGAGGCATCTGACCACCTTCGAAACCGATCTTCTTCTTGTATCCAGATCTGGCCTTGGCACCCTTATGACCACGTCCAGCAGTTCTGCCGTAACCTGAGCCATATCCGCGTCCAACTCTTTTGCAATCTTTAGTAGATCCTTCAGCTGGCTTTAAATTATGTAATTCCATTATTTACTCCGAATTTAAATGTAAATATTAATCAATGACCTCAACCAGGTGGAACACCTTACGGATCATACCTCTCAAAGAAGGTGTATCCTCACGCTCTACGACCTTATTAATCTTGTTAAGTCCCAGAGAGTCCAAAGTTCTCTTCTGGTCAATAGGTCTGCCTACGCGGCTCTTTACTTGCTTAATCTTTATTGTTGCCATGATTAACCTTCTTTATCCGTTAAATACCTTACTCAAACTAACTCCGCGGTGCATAGCCACAGTCTTAGGATCACGCATTGAAGCCAAAGCCTCAATAGTAGCCTTAACAAGGTTGTGAGGGTTAGATGATCCCTTAGACTTTGCAAGAACGTCAGTTACACCAACGCTTTCAAGAACGGCACGCATAGCACCACCTGCAACAACTCCAGTACCGGCAGAAGCAGGCATGATCAAAACACGTGCACCACCGAATTTAGCAGCTGCCTCATGAGGAACAGTACCTTTGAGAACAGGTACTCTAACGAGGTTTTTCTTAGCAGCTTCTACGCCCTTGGCAATTGCGGCTGTCACTTCACCAGCCTTACCGAGACCATAACCTATAATCCCATCACCATTACCGACTACTACAATAGCGGCAAAAGTGAAAGTTCTACCACCTTTTGTAACCTTAGTGACACGATTAATAGCGACCAATCGATCTTTCAGTTCGACATCGTTTCCTATCTTAACTCTATTAACCATACTCTAATTAAAATTTAAGTCCACCGTTACGGGCAGCGTCAGCTACCTCTTTAACTCTCCCGTGATACAAATATCCGTTACGATCAAATACTACAGAAGTGATACCTGCTTCCAAAGCCTTCTTAGCGATGAGCTCGCCTACCTTAGCAGCCTGTTCCTTCTTTGGCATAGCTTCCATTCCAAGAGAAGAAGCTGCAACCAAAGTCATACCTTTTGTATCATCAATTACTTGTACGTAGATCTGCTTATTGCTTCTAAACACAGTCAAACGTGGACGTTCAGCAGTACCAGATATTTTATTACGTACTCTATACTTTATCTTAAGACGTCTTTCTATCTTTGTTATCATACTCGTACAATTAAAAAATTATTTAGCACTAGCTGACTTACCAGACTTTCTTCTGATGACCTCACCCTCAAAGCGGATACCCTTTCCTTTGTAAGGTTCCGGCTTGCGGAAAGAACGGATCTTAGCACAAACCATACCGAGAAGCTGTTTGTCGCAAGATTCCAACATGATAAGAGGATCCTGATTTCTCTCAGACTTTGTCTCAACCTTGATTTCCTTAGGAAGTTCAAAGTAGATACCGTGAGAATATCCCAAAGCGAACTCGAGAAGATTACCCTGGTTAGAAACACGGTAACCAACTCCGACGAGCTGCAGAGTTTTCTTGTATCCTTCTGATACACCGATAACCATATTGTTGACCAGAGCACGGTACAAACCATGGTATGCATGGCGCTGCTTAGGATCGTCTACCAACATTTCAGTATTCTCTTCCATTGTCACCATTCCGTCCTCGATCTTAACGGTTATAGATGGATCAACAAACTGAGTCAATTCACCTTTAGGACCTTTTACAGTTACAATGTCATCCTTATGAGTAACAGTTACTCCTGCAGGAATAATAATAGGCAGTTTACCAATTCTAGACATTATAAATCCTCCTTAATCAATATACATAACAGAGAACTTCACCACCTATCTTAAGCTCAGAAGCCTCTTTATCTGTCATTACACCTTTAGATGTAGATATTATCGCAATACCCAATCCGTTAATTACACTCGGCATATCCTTGTAACCGGTATATCTGCGCAATCCCGGTCTGGATACTCTCTTCAAGCACTGAATTGCGCTTGTCTTTGTGTCGGCATTGTACTTCAGAGCTATCTTAATAGTTCCCTGAGGTCCGTCCTCCACAAACTTGTAGTTAAGCACATAGCCCTTATCGAAAAGGATCTTAGTGATTTCCTTCTTGATGTTAGAAGCTGGAATTTCAACGACTCTGTGCTTTGCACTGATTGCGTTACGCAATCTCGTCAAATAATCTGCTATTGGATCTGTCATAAAAAATGAATTAAATTAATCGGGCCTACCCCGACAATATTTAAAAAAACTCTATAGTTCCTTACCAACTTGCCTTCTTAACACCAGGTATCAAACCGGCTGAAGCCATCTCACGGAACTGTATACGTGAGAGTCCGAACTGGCGCATGTAACCTCTTGGACGGCCAGTAACCTTACATCTGTTGTGCAAGCGTATTGGATTGGCATTTTTTGGTATTGCCTGCAATTTTCTAGCAGCTTCGTAAGCTTCAGCAGGTTCGCCAGTTCTGACGATTTCCTTGAGAGCTGCACGCTTTGCTGCATATTTTGCGACAAGCTTTGCGCGCTTTACTTCGCGCGCTTTCATAGATTCTTTAGCCATATTCTGTCAATTAATTTTTAGCATCCTTAAATGGTAGACCGAAGGCCTTGAGCAGAGCGTAACCTTCCTCGTCAGTCTTAGCGCTGGTAACGAATGTGATATTCATACCCATGATCTTTTCAACTGTATCGATGTTGATTTCAGGGAAAATGATCTGCTCCTGAATACCGAGAGTGTAGTTTCCTCTACCGTCGAACTTAGACTCAATACCCTTGAAGTCACGGATACGAGGAAGTGCAACCTTGACCAATCTTTCGAGGAACTCGTACATTCTGTCTCTTCTGAGCGTAACCATGACACCGATAGGCATCTTCTTACGCAACTTGAAGTTTGAGATATCCTTCTTTGAAAGAGTTGCAACTGGCTTCTGACCTGTAATAAGAGCGAGCTCGCTCATTGCTATCTCAATGATTTTCTTGTCAGCAGTAGCCATTCCAAGACCCTGATTAACGACGATCTTCTTCAACACAGGAACCTGCATCGGAGTAGTGTAGTTGAACTGCTTCTCCAATGCTGGTGCTATCTGCTCTTTATACTTGTTCTTGAAACTTGCAGTAGTACTCATTTGATCTCCTCCCCAGATTTTTTAGAATAACGAACCAATTTGCCATCAGCACCTTCTTTTCTTCCAATGCGTGTAGGCTTTCCAGTCTTAGGATCTACAACATTGAGGTTAGAGATGTGTATAGGAGCTTCCTGCTTGATAATACCTCCCTGAGGGTTCTTTGCACTAGGCTTTGTGCTCTTTGACACGATGTTGACACCCTCAACAATGGCGCGCTGATCTTTAACCAACACCTTCAGTACCTTACCTGTAGTGCCTTTAGAGTTGCCGGCGTTGACATAAACAGTGTCGCCTTTCTTTATATGTAACTTACTCATTACCTTGTTCTTTAATATTAAAGTACCTCTGTAGCTAATGAAATAACTTTCATGTTAGCGGAACGAAGTTCACGTGCAACTGGGCCAAATACACGGCTTCCTCTCATTTCACCGGCATTATTCAGGAGAACGCAAGCATTGTCATCGAAGCGGATGTATGAACCGTCCGGACGGCGAACTTCCTTTTTAGTGCGTATGATAAGAGCCTTTGACACAGCTCCCTTTTTGATATCGCTTGAAGGGATAACACTTTTAACAGCTACGACAATAGTATCGCCGACAGTTGCATAGCGTCTTCTGGTTCCTCCCAGTACACGTATACAAAGCACTTCACGTGCACCGCTGTTGTCAGCAACCGTCAATCTTGATTCTGTCTGTATCATAATTACTTAGCCTTTTCTACGATTTCTACTAATCTCCATCTTTTAGTTTTGCTCAATGGACGAGTCTCCATGATCAGCACAGTATCTCCGATTCCGCACTCGTTCTTTTCGTCATGAGCATGGTACTTCTTCGTCTTGCTGACGAACTTACCATATATAGGATGCTTCTCTTTGAACTTTGATGCAACAACGATGGTCTTGTCCATTTTGTTGCTTACAACGACACCCTTTCTCTGCTTTCTAAGATTTCTAACTTCCATTTAGACGAAATTTTAATTGTTAAGCTCTCTTTGACGCAGCTCGCACTTCATACGAGCGATATCACGGCGCAACTTCTTGATCTGTGAATGATCTTCAAGCGGCGAGATTGTATGGTTGAACTTCATCTGCGAATAGTTAGCCATCTCTGTGTTCAGACGCTCTGCCAAGTCAGCAGTAGCCAAATCTCTTATTTCTGCAATCTTCATAATCAAGCGTTTTTGTCGTAGTCACGTCTAACAATAAACTTAGTAGTAGTAGGCAGTTTCTGTGCTCCAAGTCTGAGCGCTTCCTTAGCAACCTCGAATGGTACACCTTCTACCTCAAAGAGTATGCGTCCTGGTTTAGCAGGGAAAACATATGCGTATGGATCTCCCTTACCTTTACCCATTCGGACGTCAGCAGGCTTCTTAGTGATTGGTTTGTCAGGGAAAATTCTGATCCAAACCTGACCCTGACGCTGCATGTAACGTGTAATAGCGACACGGGCTGCTTCAATCTGTCTTGCAGTGATCCATCTTGTCTGCAGGGCTTTGATGCCGAAACTTCCGAAAGCGAGTTCAGTACCTCTGTGAGATACTCCTTTCAAACGACCACGACCCTTTTGCGGTCTTCTATATTTTTGTCTTTTAGGCTGTAACATAATTCAAATAAAGATTATCGATTGTTTTTTCTGTTTCTGAATCTCTTACCGCCATTAGCATTTCGACCTGTTTCCTTTGTCTGCGTAAAGTTAGGTGTGAGATCCTGTTTGCCGAAGAGTTCACCTCTACAGATCCAAACCTTGATACCCAGAAGACCTACCTTAGTGAGTGCTTCAGCGAGGCAATAGTCGATGTCGGCTCTAAGTGTATGCAGTGGAGTACGTCCTTCCTTATACATTTCTGAGCGAGACATTTCAGCTCCGTTAAGACGTCCGGAAATCTGAACCTTGATACCCTCAGCACCAGAACGCATTGTATTAGCGATAGCAGTCTTGATAGCTCTGCGGTATGCAATCTTACCTTCAATCTGACGTGCGATGTTGTTAGCAACGATAACAGCGTCGAGTTCAGGTCTCTTAACCTCGAAAATGTTTATCTGAATATCTTTGTCTGTAATTTTCTTGAGCTCTTCTTTGAGTTTGTCAACTTCCTGACCACCTTTACCAATGATGATACCTGGGCGCGCCGTACAAACTGTAATTGTTATCAGCTTCAGTGTACGTTCAATAACAATCTTAGAAATGCTGGCTTTAGCGAGACGAGCGTTCAGATATTTGCGGATCTTGCTGTCCTCAAGCAGATTGTCGCCGAAGCTCTTTCCTCCGAACCAGTTTGAGTCCCAACCTCTGACAATACCGAGGCGATTACTTATTGGATTTACTTTCTGTCCCATAATTACTTTTCATCATTAGTTTTTGCACCTACGTATACGGTTACATGATTTGAGCGCTTGCGGATTCTGTATCCTCTGCCCTGTGGAGCTGGTCTCATGCGCTTGAGCGTAACGCCCTCGTCCACAAAAATCTTAGTAATGTACAATTCTCCGTTTTCTGCCTTGCGCTCATTCTTCTGTTCCCAGTTAGCTACAGCTGAGCGCAGAACCTTCTCAACATCTGAGGAAGCGGCCTTTGAGCAGAACTTAAGAGTGGCAAATGCTCTGTTCACCTCCATACCTCTCACAAGGTCTACAACGTAACGCATTTTGCGAGGTGAAGAAGGGACATTTCGAAGACATGCGAAATATGCAGTCTTGCGGGCCTCCTTTATTTTCTGGGCCATTATTTTCTTTCTTGCTCCCATTATATTATTCTTTTATTTTTCTACCTGTTATTTTTTCTTGTTACCTGCATGGCCGCGGAAAGTGCGAGTAAGTGCAAATTCTCCGAGCTTGTGGCCCACCATATTTTCTGTTATATAAACAGGTATAAATTTATTACCATTATGAACTGCGATTGTGTGTCCTACGAAATCAGGAGAAATCATTGAAGCTCTCGCCCATGTCTTGATGACATTCTTCTTTCCGCTTTCGTTCATAGCAAGCACTTTATTCTCGAGCTTGACGTTTATATATGGACCTTTTTTTAATGATCGACTCATACTTTACTCAATTAGTTAGTTTACTTTTTACGTCTTTCGATTATATACTTGCTTGAAGCCTTCTTAGGAGCTCTAGTCTTGAGACCCTTAGCATACAAGCCATTGCGTGAGCGTGGGTGTCCTCCTGTGTGGCGTCCTTCACCTCCACCCATTGCATGGTCAACCGGGTTCATAACAACACCACGGTTGTGAGGTCTGCGGCCCAACCAGCGAGAACGTCCTGCCTTACCTGATGACTCGAGAGCGTGGTCAGAGTTGCTGACACTTCCGATAGTGGCGCGGCAAACGCTCAAAACCTTACGGATTTCTCCTGAAGGCAATTTGATGACGCAGTATTTTCCTTCACGTGAAGTCAACTGAGCAAAGTTACCTGCAGAACGAACCATCTTAGCACCCTGTCCTGGACGGAGCTCGATGTTGTGGATGATTGTACCTACAGGGATATTCTGAAGCGGGAGAGTGTTACCAAGATCTGGAGAAGCAGTTTCGCCAGAAAGGAGTGTAGCACCTACCTGCAGTCCATTGGGAGCAACGATATAACGCTTTTCACCATCTACATAAAAAAGCAAAGCAATACGGGCAGAACGGTTTGGATCATACTCGATTGTCTTTACTACTGCTGGAATTCCATCCTTATCTCTCTTGAAGTCGATAATACGGAACTTTCTCTTGTGGCCGCCACCTCTGTAGCGTACAGTCATTCTACCATAGTTGTTACGGCCACCAGTACTGCGCTTTCCGTATACAAGAGTTTTCTCTGGTACAGATGTAGTAACATCATCAAATGTACCAATAGCTTTGTGTCTTTGACCCGGAGTTACAGGTCTGAATTTGCGTATACCCATCTTTTTTAAATGTTACTATAGAAATCGATAGTTTCTCCCTCACGAAGAGTTACGATAGCCTTCTTATATGCGTTACGGCTACCTTTTATAACACCAGCCTTAGTGTAGCGGCTCTTACGCTTACCAGCGTAATTCATAGTGTTAACTGAAACTACATTTACATTAAACTTAGCTTCTACTTCCTTCTTAATTTCGAGCTTATTGGCCTCAGGACGGACAATGAAGCCGAACCTGTTGTTCTGCTTCTCCGAAATAGCCGTCATCTTCTCAGTTACCAACGGTTTGATTATATATTCCATCTTAAAGCCTCCTTATTTGTTTAAGGTATTGTCAACCAAACTAAGCGCATTTTCAGTCATAACCACAACATTTGCGTTCAATACTTTGTATGTATTAAGCTCAGATGCGGTCATAACTTCTACTCTCTGAATATTGCGAGCTGACAAATATACATTTTTATTTACTTCTGGCAAAAGAAGAAGAAGCTTCTTTCCAGAAACATTAAGATTATTTTGCATTTGAACAAAATCTTTAGTCTTTGGAGCCTCGAAATTGAAGTCTTCAACTACTATGATGCTGTTCTGCTGTGCCTTGTAAGAAAGTGCGCTCTTTCTAGCGAGAAGAGAAACCTTCTTATTGAGCTTGAATCTATAATCGCGTGGTCTTGGTCCGAAAACTCTACCACCACCTCTAAGAACTGGAGACTTGATATCACCTCTACGTGCACCGCCGCCACCTTTCTGACGGATAAGCTTTCTTGTAGAACCGGCGATTTCACTTCTTTCCTTAGACTTGTGTGTACCCTGGCGCTGTGCAGCCATGTACTGCTTTACTGCGAGATAAATTACATGGTCGTTAGGTTCAATTCCGAAAATAGCATCGTTTAACGTAACCTTACGTCCAGTGTCCTCACCTTTTATGTTTAATACGTTAACTTCCATTACTTATTAATTATTACGATTGAACCTTTGTATCCTGGCACTGAACCCTTAAGAAGAAGGAGGTTGTGCTCTGGAATAACCTTTATTACCTGCAAGTTGTGAGTAGTAACCTGTACATTACCCATCTGTCCGGCCATAGGCACATTCTTGAATACTCGAGAAGGAGTTGCACACGCACCAATTGATCCCGGCTTGCGCTGACGGTCATCCTGTCCGTGAGTCATCTGACCTACACCGCCGAAGCCGTGTCTCTTAACAACTCCCTGGAATCCCTTACCTTTAGAAGTACCGACAACATCTACATAGCTTGAATCAGCAAAGATGTCTACAGTAATTACGTCACCGAGATTGTACTCCTCGTCAAATGCGAACTCGGCCAAGTGTCTCTTTGGAGTAGTACCAGCCTTCTTGAAGTGTCCCATCATAGGCTTTGTAGTGTTCTTCTCTTTCTTCTCTTCGAAACCGAGCTGAACAGCTGCGTAGCCATCCTTTTCAACACTTTTAACCTGAGTAACTACACAAGGACCTACTTCGATAACAGTGCATGGAAGATTCTTTCCATCGGCACTGAAAACGGATGTCATTCCGATTTTTTTTCCAATTAATCCTGGCATTTCAGTTAAATTTAAATGTTCTCAAAATACTAAACCTTAATCTCTACTTCTACACCGCTAGGCAATTCAAGCTTCATGAGCGCATCAACAGTCTTAGCTGTAGAGCTGTAAATGTCGATAAGTCTCTTGTAAGTGCTGAGTTCGAACTGCTCACGTGACTTTTTGTTAACGAACGTACTACGGTTTACAGTGTAGATACGCTTGTGAGTTGGAAGTGGAATTGGACCACTTACGATGGCATCTGTAGCCTTAACAGTCTTAACGATCTTCTCAGCAGACTTGTCTACGAGGTTGTGGTCGTAAGATTTCAGTTTAATACGAATTTTCTGACTCATGTTTTTAATAAAGTTATTTATTAGTTATCTGCTCGATGAAGGTATGCAGGCCAAGAGTCGTTTGCTGGCCTGCACCCTCATAAGCATATTTTTATTTATACGAGGTCAACTCGTCCGTTCACTTCAGAAAGAACCTGCTTAGCGATAGCTGCAGAAACAGGAGCGTGGTGGTCATACTGCATTGAAGAAGTAGCACGACCTGAAGTGATAGTACGCAGAGCTGTAACGTAACCGAACATTTCTGCGAGCGGAACCATAGCCTTGACGATACGTGCGCCAGATCTGCTTGATTCCATTCCTTCAACCTGTCCACGACGCTTGTTGAGGTCACCGATAACGTCACCCATGTTCTCCTCAGGAGTAACAACTTCAAGCTTCATGATAGGCTCCATCAAAACAGGCTTAGCCTGAGCGCAGGCATTCTTGTAAGCCTGGAGTGCACAGATTTCGAATGAAAGCTGGTCAGAGTCTACTGGGTGGAAAGAACCATCCACGAGAACGACCTTCAGTGAATCCATCGGATATCCACCGAGCACACCGTTCTTCATTGCGTTTGCAAATCCCTTCTGTACTGCTGGGATGAATTCCTTAGGGATGTTACCACCCTTAACCTCGTCGATGAACTGGAGTCCACCTTCCTTGAAGTCCTCATCAACAGGACCAACGTTAACGATGATATCAGCGAACTTACCACGACCACCAGACTGCTTCTTGTAAACTTCACGAAGGTTGACAGTCTTTGTGATAGCCTCTTTGTAGTTAACCTGTGGCTTACCCTGGTTACATTCAACCTTGAACTCACGCTTCAGACGGTCGATAATGATATCGAGGTGAAGCTCACCCATACCTGAGATAACTGTCTGACCAGTCTGCTCGTCACTGTGAACAGTGAATGTAGGGTCTTCTTCTGCAAGCTTAGCGAGACCTACAGAAAGTTTGTCAAGGTCTTTCTGAGTCTTAGGCTCTACTGCGATACCGATAACCGGATCTGGGAAGTCCATAGACTCGAGAACGATAGGAGCTGTTTCGTCGCAAAGAGTATCTCCAGTGCGGATATCCTTAAGACCTACAACAGCACCGATGTCACCTGCGCTGATTACTTCTACAGGATTCTGGTGATTTGAATGCATCTGGAAGAGACGAGAAACGCGCTCTTTCTTGCCAGAACGTGAGTTGTATATGTAAGAACCTGCTTCAACCTTACCAGAGTAAACTCTTATGAAAGTCAAACGACCAACATATGGGTCAGTAGCGATCTTGAATGCAAGAGCTGAAGTCTTCTCATCCTCATCTGGTTTTCTGTCTTCCTCTTCCTTAGTAGTAGGGTTTGTACCTACAACGTTTGGAGTGTCAACTGGTGAAGGAAGGAATGCACATACATAGTCGAGAAGAGTCTGTACACCCTTGTTCTTGAATGAAGAACCGCAAAGCATAGGAGTGATGTCCATAGTGATTGTAGCCTTGCGTATACCGCGGATGATTTCTTCCTCAGTGATTGTAGAAGGATCATCGAAGAACTTCTCCATCAAAGCATCGTCATACTCAGCTATAGTTTCGAGCATCTTTCCTCTCCACTCTTCAGCTTCGTCCTTGAGATCTGCTGGGATTTCTTCTACGCTGTATTCAGCGCCCATAGTCTCGTCGTGCCAGAGAATAGCCTTCATCTTGATGAGGTCTACAACACCCTTGAAGTTTTCTTCTGCACCGATTGGTATAACGACCGGACAAGGGTTAGCACCGAGCACATCCTTCATCTGGCGTACAACTTCGAAGAAGTCAGCACCAGAACGGTCCATTTTGTTGACATAACCGATACGAGGAACATTATATTTGTCAGCCTGACGCCAAACTGTCTCAGACTGTGGTTCAACACCACCTACAGCACAATAAGCGGCTACAGCACCGTCGAGCACACGCAGAGAGCGCTCAACTTCGGCAGTAAAGTCCACGTGTCCCGGAGTATCAATAAGGTTGATCTTGTACTTGTCTCCGTTCCATGTCCAGAATGTAGTTGTAGCTGCTGATGTAATAGTGATACCACGCTCCTGCTCCTGCGCCATCCAGTCCATTGTTGCAGCACCGTCATGAACCTCACCGATTTTGTGAGTCAGACCAGTATAGAAAAGGATACGCTCTGATGTTGTTGTCTTACCAGCATCGATGTGAGCCATGATACCAATATTACGGGTATAGTGCAAATCACGTTTTGCCATAAAATAAAATCCTTTAGCTTGTTATTGATTATTAGAATCTGAAGTGTGCGAATGCACGGTTAGCTTCTGCCATTCTGTGCATGTCTTCCTTACGCTTGAAAGCACCGCCCTGCTCATTGAAAGCATCCATGATTTCAGCAGAAAGTTTCTCTGCCATGCTCTTACCAGAACGCTTGCGTGCAAACAGGATAAGGTTCTTCATAGAAATAGCCTCCTTACGGTCTGGGCGGATTTCTGTTGGAACCTGGAATGTAGCACCACCGATACGGCGAGACTTAACCTCAACCTGCGGAGTTACATTGTCGAGAGCCTTTTTCCAAATTTCGATAGAAGACTTCTCTTCGTTCTGCATCTTGTTCTTTACGATTTCGAGAGCATCATAGAAGATAGAATAAGCGATGCTCTTCTTTCCGTCATACATGAGATTGTTGACGAATTTTGTAACCTTTACTTCGCCGTAAACCGGATCTGGGAGGATTACGCGCTTCTTTGGTTTAGCTTTTCTCATTTGTTTTGTTAAATTTCTTCAGTCTGAGGTTGCAACTTTTTGATTTCTTCAACATCCCCACCGGGACATTTACTCAACCTTTCGTATAGCTTTCCAACAAACCAAAACTAGTTAAACGATTTTTTATTTCTTGTTTGCCTTTGGACGTTTAGCACCATATTTTGAACGGCGCTGAGTACGGCTAGCCACACCTGCTGTATCGAGAGTACCGCGGATGATGTGGTAACGTACACCTGGAAGGTCCTTAACACGACCACCTCTTACAAGCACGATTGAGTGCTCCTGCAAGTTGTGTCCTTCTCCTGGAATGTAAGAGTTAACTTCCTTCTTGTTTGTCAAACGTACTCGTGCAACCTTTCTCATTGCTGAGTTAGGTTTCTTAGGTGTTGTAGTATAAACACGAACGCAAACACCACGGCGCTGTGGACAGCTGTCCAAAGCAGGTGACTTGCTCTTGTCTACCAGCACCTTTCTTCCTTTTCTTACTAATTGCTGAATAGTAGGCATTTTGTTAGTTTTTTTAATTTATATATTAATCTATTTTTGAATAATCACATTTTATTTTCCGCTCTCGCGCACAAAATCATGCACAATAGTCCAAAAAGCGGTGCAAAATTAGCAAAAATATGCCAAACAACACATTAACCGACAAACAAAATAAGCCCAAGCACGGTTAAAAACACCCTGCTTGGGCTTATTTTAGTATTATTTAACTAAATAAGCATTCTAAAAGCCCCTTGAGCGGAAAAAATCTTGCCGGCTCAAGAAAAGATACCCATTAAGCCTCGCCCTTCTTGATATTGAACGGTGCGATAGTTCTTGAAGCGCCAGCTTCAGGCTGCTGCAGATTGATCTGTCCGAACTGAGCCTCGTACTTGCTTATATTGTCCTGAAGAGCGAAGAGAAGTCTCTTGGCGTGTTCAGGTGCCATTACTATACGTGATTTCACTTCAGCCTTAGGCATGCCTGGGAACATTCCGATGAAGTCCAGAATTACTTCAGAGCTAGAGTGAGTTATTACTGCCAGATTAGCATAAGTTCCGCAAGCTACCTCTGGTTTGAGTTCTATCTGCAATTGTTTTCCTTGATTTTCGTTTGCCATAATAATTTTTTATTTTAAAGTTACGTTTGCTTATGCAAAGATATAAGTTTTCACCGTTTTGCAATACCTATTTGACAAAAAATGTCAGCAAGCGCGCATTTATAGGCAAACTTAACATCTCCGCAGCACTTATGCCGCAAAAATGCAAACAAATGCTACACCTTTATGCTGTCAAAGCCTTCACCGAAGACACCTGCAACTTTACTCTGCGATATGAATGCATCCGGATCAATCGCCTTGACAAGTCTGAAAATATCGACCGACTGATGTCTCTTTGCCAACACCATGATTATCTTCACCGGCTTGCCGCTGTAGCATCCTGTTCCGTCAATAAGCGTAGCACCTCTGTCTATGTCTTCTATGATAGCCTTGCAGATCTGGTCATACTTCTTTGATATAATAAAGAACTGCACAGACTGCTGCACATAATTCATGACATAATCAATCACGACAGAAATAACCACCATCGTTACGAAACCGAAGAGCACCCTCTTCCAATCATGGAAAAGGAAATAACATGAAGTGATTATAAATATGTCACAATAAAGGATCATACGTCCCATAGTGACATTCTTATACTTATTTACTATCGCGGCAATTATATCTGTACCTCCGGTACTTCCCCTATGCAAGAACACCTGAGCCATACCGAAACCACACAGCGCGGCTCCGAGCAGACACGCCATAAAGTCCTGCCCCTCACCGAGCAGTTGCGGAAGTACGCCCGCATCATCGCGCAAGACCCTCTGAAGGCCCCACAAAAAGAACGTCAGTGCAAAGACTGCATATATTGTCTTTATACAAAATTTGAAACCCAGAATTTTAACAGCTACAATCAAGAAAATAAGATTGACTGCAAAATAAGTATTCTGCAACTCGATACCTGTCAGGTAATATACAATGGCAGAGATACCTGTCAAACCTCCGGTGCTTATCTGGTACGGAAGAAGAAAAGCCGTCCATCCCAACGCATAAAGAAGCAGACCAAACGTTATCACCAGATAGTCGTTTACCTCCTGTCTCATCAAGCTAGCTTTCGTTTTTAAGTCCATAATATTCAGAATTCAATCATATATAAATAAAGTAATTTTTTCATTTCATCCATCAGCCTGCAAACCCGCATCACTCCATGCAGCATTTCTTGGTGGTCATAATATCGAGTACACACTTATCTGTCTCCCCCATAGCAAACTTGCCGATTTTGGTAAGATTGTGTATACTCTTGTCCACGTCATCGTCGATAATACCTTCAACACTGGTAACACATTTGTTCTGCATGGCAAGTATAGCAGAAAATACGGCCGTCGAAACACCGCTTGCCAGTTTCAGCGCACAACTAGGCTTGGCACCGTCACAGATCATACCTGTCAGATTTGCTATCATGTTCTTTACAGAAGCAGAAATCTGCTCAAACGTACCACCCATCAGATATGTTATGCCACAGCTGCTTCCTGTAGAAGCGACAACACATCCGCACAATGCAGAAAGGCGCCCCAGGCTCTGCTTCATATATATAGCTGTAAGATGGCTCAACACGAGTGCCCTCATCAGCTCCTCCTCAGTATTGTGGTTCTCTTCAGCAAACACAACAACTGGAAGAGTTGCACATATACCCTGATTGCCGCTGCCGGAATTACTCATAACTGGAATCATGGCTCCGGCCATTCGCGCATCACACGCGTTCGCTGTAGCAGATATTATATGCGAAAATATGCTGTCTCCCATTATGCCTCGTCCCAAAGGTCTTTCGAGCGTCTTTCCAAGTTCATGACCGTAATTTCCCTTGAGAGCCATATTGGAAGCATTTTCATTCAGCTTTCTTGTTTCAGCAATGAACTCCACATCCTCCAACGGAACATTCATAGCAAAATCATAAACCTTACGAAGATTCAGCCAGCTGTCATCATCATCTTCAGCCCCTTCAGGGACACGACGGTCAAGCACTACTTTTCCGTCTTTTTCTATATATACAAAATTAGTATGGCCGCCGCTTATGACAGTCCGCACTTCATGGCCGCCACCAGCGAGCAGCACCTCAATATACAGTTTTTCCTTTATCCCATCCTTAAGTTTGATGCATACATCATTATTCTTAAGATAATTCTTAGCCCACTCTATCGCTTCTGCATTTGCATCCTTAAGAACCTCCAACTGATATTCCGAACGCCCAACAGCCAGGCCCAGAGCAACAGCAATAGGCAGTCCAACCATTCCTGTTCCCGGGATACCTACTCCCATCGCATTCTTCAGGATATTTGCACTCAAGAATATCTCTATCTTTTCAGGCAAACATCCGAGTTCTTCCTTCGCACGAGCCACGCAAAGTGCAACAGCCATAGGTTCCGTGCATCCCACAGCCGGCAATATTTCGCTCTTCATAAGAGCAATGATTCTCTTCTTCAATACTTCATCCATAGTATATGCAAACAAATCACGGCGGACACATATAAATTTAAATATGCGTCCGCCGTAACGATTTATATTAACATCAATTGTTCTGTCCGTACTTCTTCAAGCCCTTGTTGAGGAATTCTATATATTCATCAACATTCTCATTGAACGAATAGCTGCCAGTCAAAGGTTTGCCCTCATTGTCGAGCAACACATAGAAAGGCTGGGCACTTGCACCGAACTTGGTTCTCTGCAGATAGCTCCACTTGTCACCTACAGTTCTCAGCTTACGTGTCGCACCGTTTTCCTCAACTGTTATCGGTTCACTCAAAGGAGTCTTGTCATCTACATAAAGCTGTATGAGAACATAATCATCATTTATGATCGACGAAACCTTCTCGTCTGACCACACAGCCTGCTCCATCTTGCGGCAGTTCACACAACCGTAACCAGTGAAGTCAATCATCACCGGCTTCTTCTGCTGACGTGCATATTCCATTCCTGCCTCATAGTCCGAGAAGTCAGGTTTGATTTCGTTGTCATAAAGATTGAAGTCCTGAGTCTTCATAGGTGGAGCGAATGCACTCACAGCCTTCAGCGGAGCACCCCAAAGTCCCGGAACCATATATATGGCGAACGCCAAAGAAGCCAGCGCCAAGAAGAATCTAGGCACACCGATCTTTCCGTCATCGTCGTCATCATGCGGGAACTTGATTTTTCCGAGCAGATACAACCCCAGCAAAGCAAACAATGCAATCCACAAAGCGAGGAATGTCTCGCGGTCCAATATGCCCCAACCGTAAGCAAGGTCTGCTACAGAAAGGAATTTCAGGGCGAAGGCAAGTTCAACAAAGCCGAGCACAACCTTGACAGTGTTCATCCATCCGCCAGACTTAGGCATCGATTTCAGCCAGCTTGGGAACATGGCAAACAGAGTGAACGGAAGAGCAAGTGCTACGGCAAAGCCGAGCATACCGATTGTCGGTGCAAGCATATCACCACCGGCAGTAGACACTTCAACCAACAGGAAGCCGATAATAGGTCCCGTACATGAGAAACTTACAAGTGTAAGCGTAAATGCCATGAGGAATATGCTGAGCAAACCACCTGTTTTTTCTGCCTTCGAATCCACAGCATTGCTCCATGAAGAAGGCAGTGTAAGCTCAAACGCACCGAAGAACGAAGCAGCAAATACCACCAACAGGAGGAAGAAGAATATATTGAACACAGCATTTGTCGCAAGTGAATTGAGTGCACTTGCACCGAATGCCAACGTTACAAGAAGTCCGAGAAGAACATATATTACTATTATTGAAACACCGTATGTACAAGCGTCACGGAGTCCCTTGCGACGGTCATTAGCCCTCTTGAGGAAGAAGCTTACCGTCATAGGAATAATAGGCCATACACATGGTGTTACGAGAGCAAGGAATCCGCCGACCATACCCAAGAGGAATATGTGGAAAAGCGAAGAATCGGCAGTATCTGCAGTTGTTCCATCTTCCAAAGCCTTCAGCTCATCTACAACAGGAGTCCAATAATCTGCAGCACCGGCAACCTTAGAACTGTCTACCTCAGCTGGCGCATCAGCATTCAACAGGGTATCTGCCACAACACTGTCAGCGACAGGCAAAACGTCTTTACCCTTTTCTGCTTCCTTCAACTCTTCTGCCTTAGCTGCATCTGCAACTCCCTTGAAGCTGAAATCAACAGGTGTTGGCGGTGTACAATTCTGGTCATTGCATGCACTGTACTCAAGATAACCTTCCACAACGTATGCACCTCCAGTAAGCTTCAACTTCTGAACGAAACGACCTACTTTCTCGAAGTAATACACATCTGCACCGAACATTTCGTCATAGTGCTTTTGCACATTACCTACAGGCGTAAGGTTTCCTGCAACTTCAGCCCCACTGATTTTTTCCATATTAATAATGGTAGGATTAGGGCCATTTTCTACAACTTGAGTGGAATACATGTGCCAACCGGCATCTATTACGGCATCAAATATCAATTCAGCCTCAGATGAGGAGACCTTCTTGAACGACACCTTCACATTGACAGGATTCTGAATCTGCGCACCCACAGCTCCAAACACCATCAATGAAATCAGCAGTAAAATAGTCTTCAACTGTTTCATTTTGAATTTCTGATAAAATATAGGGATTATAAACTGCCGGACTATCCGATTGTATATGCATTACGGCTAAAGCAGAACGTCCAAACTGGTTGCAAAGTTAGATAATCGAAAATAAAGCCGCAAAACTTTGATAAAAAATATACAGATTGAGAGCAGAAATGAACGTTCATATTGACAAATGACAATTCATCACACACAGTAATCTACTTTTGAACAAACCGTGCTGACAATACGCCTATCCTCCATGACGGGCTTGGGGAAGGCCGGGAATGAAAGTGGCAAAGTACGTTGAAGATATGAAGACGTATCATTTGTACACCAACGACAATGATAGCGATACCACAAATCTACATGTGCACGTCATCCCTGGCTAGGACCAGGGACCTTATGTCCGCGACAAGCACAAAGCTCAACACAAAGGTCAAAGAGAAGAACAATGCTCATGATACCTGTACAGCTTATAGTGGTCGTTTAGATCCCTGGTCCGGGCCAGGGATGACGGCCTTGGGGAAGGCCGGGAATGAAAGTGGCAAAGTACGTTGAAGATATGAAGACGTATCATTTGTACACCAACGACAATGATAGCGATACCACAAATCTACATGTGCACGTCATCCCTGGCTAGGACCAGGGACCTTATGTCCGCGACAAGCACAAAGCTCAACACAAAGGTCAAAGAGAAGAACAATGCTCATGATACCTGTACAGCTTATAGTGGTCGTTTAGATCCCTGGTCCTAGCCAGGGATGACGGCCTTAAAATGGCCGAGAATGAAAGCGACAAGCACAAAGTTAGACACAAAGGTCAAAGAGAAGAACAATGCTCATGATACTTATACTGCTTATAGTGGGTGTTCAGATCCCTGGTCCTGGCCAGGGATGACGGCCTAAGGGAAGGCCGTATGCAAAAATATCACCTTACTATATATACAACAACGAAGAGGGTGCACCGTATATACGGCACACCCTCTTAAAATATTCATTAATGAATTAATGTCAAACAGTCATTATTTAACAAGAACTTTCTTGCTCTGGTCACCGAGACGTACAATGTATACACCTGCAGGAACCTTAGAACCGCTTGCTACACGAACACCGCTCAAGCTGTAGATTTCACCGTTAGAAACGATTGTTCCATCAACAACCTTGATTTCGAGTTCGTTCTCGGCAGCCTCACCTGGAGCAGTAATGCCTGTTGTAGGGTTCCAATCTGAGTTGTCACCTTCAGCAATCATCTTCAATGTGAAGTTGTCGGCAGAGAACCAAGTACCTGTAAACGGCTCGCCACCATATTTCTCAGTGAATGTAGAGTCAGTAGTGACACCGATAGTGAGAACGTGGTTCTTGACCTCGATTTCGAGGTTAGTGTAGTGCCAGCCTCGGCCCTTGCCTCCATTAGCATTCAATGTATCGGCTTCAGCTTCAGTTGCAGTAGCACCGCCGTCGGTTCTCTTATAAACGTCTGCAAAGATTGAACCGTAAGTATCCATAACTGTGGCAATCGAATCTTCGCCCATACTGTTGTAAGGACCACCAAGCTCTGTGATGTTCATTGTCTCAAGTTCAATCAAAGAAAGCTTAGTAGTTGTTGAATCCCCGTCTGCCATTGCATACAAGTAAGCACCTGTATCACCAGAAGTACGAGTCATAGCCTCAAGCTTGTAAGTACCGTTCGGCAGATAGTTGATTGTCTGGTATGCATTGTAGAGCAGAGCACCTGCAGTTCCATTCCAAGAGTCAATATAGCGTCCGCTCGTATTACCGTCAACCTGCTGCTCGCTATTTGAATGAGTATTACCATTCACGACAGTAACATTCCAACCAGTTATGCTGTTGCTGCTAGAATTAGTAATATCAGAGTTAACAATCATTGAAGTATAATCCTTAGCTCCTGACTGGAAGAGATTGAATGCCTCACACTCAGCCATCGCAGTTTCGAGATCAGCAACATACTTCTCAACCTTAGTCTGAAGAGGAAGGGCTTCCATTGTAGTGAAGTCTGTAACCTGATCATTGATGTTCTTATCAAGAACAGCCTTAGCCTCAGAATCAGTTACAACGAGAGCACGTGCTTCAACGAGTGTTGGTACATAGCTGTCACGGAAGCTGTACAGAATCTGTACGATGCTGTCCATTTCAGTGTAAGTTGCATCTTCAGCATTGATTTCATTCAACATGCAATCGCGGAACTTAGTAGCCATAGTGAGGTAGTCACCTTCGTATGCACCGTTGTCAATAGAGTCAGTCAAAGCAGCTGTGATACCAGACTTAACAGAAACCTGTTTAGAAATAGAAGCAGCAGCAGTTGTCTGAGCAACAGCAAGAGCGGCAAGAGCCTCGTTCATTTCATCAATGCTAGAAGCAGTCTTGTACTTGTTGATAGAATCCTGATAAGCAGCCTTATCAGCCTTAAATGTCATAGTGTCGCACTGAGCCTGCAATTCAGCAATTCTCTTCTCAAATGCAGCCTTTGTATCTTCCTCAGAAAGAGGACCATAATAGTGGAGCTTGAAATTTGTTACGCAGAACCATCCTCTTCTGTGGTCTTCTTTTGTACCACCGAATTCTGTTGGAAGGTGTTCGTTATCACCTGTACCCTTAGCACCAATAGTAATCTTACCGTCAGAAACCATAACCTTTGCAGAAGTCAAAGTTTCCCACTTTCCTTCATATGGCTCTTCAACCATCCAATATACATTGTCAGCATTCATTGAAGCAGACTCAGCCTCGCTTAATGCAGACTTAGCATATACACGCTGATCTGTTACACATCCAGCTTGAGTTGTAAGGTCTGCAGAAACAGTATAGTATCCATTAGGAATTCCTTCAATATCTTGGTTGATACTTACCTCATCGAAACTTGTAGCCCATGCATTCCAACACATTCTCTGCTGAACATAGTTAAGTCTCTGGTCTCCATCAGTGAAAGCACCTTTATACCAACCTTCAGAAGAACTGTCGGAATTAGACTGTCCATTTGTATAGTTTGCAACATTAGGATAGTTAAACACGCCATCAACTATTGTTGGTTCAGCCTCCTCTATACAGAACTGCGGAGTGCTTACCAAGAATGTGTAGTCTGCAGGATTGTCATCTGAATATGACTGCGAATAATAATAATCATTTACAGCTTTACTCAATGATTCTACAGCTGAACTATAATCTTCAATGCTCCAAGCTTCTGGATCATAAGTATCATAAATAGCATAATAAGCATCTGTCAATGCATCTATGCCATCATAAGCTGTATTAGTGATGAGATTTTCAATTTTCGTAAAGAGCTTCTGAACCTCAGCTGCATTAAGCACCGCATTCTCGACATCTTTTACAGTATTTTTAATTTCTGCAGTTGCATTCAAAGCATCTTCCTCAGTTTCAATCATAGAATCATCACCGTAGAACATCTCCAAATCATACAACGGATTCTGCAAACCAGGATAATCATTCAAAGTTTCTGCATAAATCAAAGCATTTTCCAAAGCTGCACGCATCTGAATTTTCAAAATATCAAGCTTTGAAGTGGTTTCTATATCATACAGTTTTGCGAGATAGAATCCGTCCAAACATGTTGTACTAGTCATCCAACGAGAGTTGAACTGAAGATATATATTATTTTCTGAATTGAAGAAGATACTTGTCTGAGCCCAAGTGTCATTATCAATGTAATTAGAGTAACCGTAAGATGATTCACTTAAATCATCTCCATTCTTTCCAAGAAGAGTAGTACCATTGTGAAGTTTGCCAGGTTCATCCAAACCTTTAAGCTCATTCATTCCTCCGCACTTTGATTTTTCAGGAGTAATTGATACACAAGGTACATACTGATTGTTGGCTCCCTGTCCTCTCATCCAGAATGTGAAATAGTACTTGAAACCAGGTTCGATGTTCCATCTCTGAACTATAGAACTTGAAGCATCAGCTCCACCAGAACCGTTTGACCTGATATATGCACCACCGTCAAAACCACCTTCTGTATAAGCAGTAAAACCGCTGCTGAGATACATCTGCTTATAACTTGCATCCTCTGCAAGAGCGTCATAATCAGACTGGGTTTTAAATGTGTTATTACCTCCTACAGTCCAACCTGTAACCTTTCCGTCTTCAGTTACATCGTTGAAAGAAGGATTTGTTACAATATTAGGGCCCACCAACCATTTTTTACCTTCAAATTCAACTGTGTCACCAGCCTGAAGGTCTTCATTGGTCATCTGTGCCTGTGCAACATAAGAAGTTGCACTTACCGCCAATATGGCGGCCATAGATAACAGTTTTTTCATTGTTTTTAGTTAAGTTGTTAGTTGTTAGTAAAAGGATTAAATTATATACCTACATCATTAAATCTGTTAAGGTTTAAGTTATGCAAGGTATACTTATATTATCTATAATATCTGCAGGCCTCCCAAAGTTCTATTTGAAGACCTACAGATTATATAAGTTTCAGAATTACTTCACCATAACCTTAGCCGATCTGTTTCCAGAACGTACCACATAGATACCAGGTTCCTGGCTTGCGTTTGCAGCAACCTTCATACCATTTACAGTGTAAACTTCATAATTTTCAGCGTTTTCAACATATATGATTCTGTTGACAACACTTACTTCGAGAGGGTTCTCGTCAGATACAACAGTCACAACATCGCCAATGCCTGTGCTAGGATCATAGTCAGGATCATCGCTGAGAGTAATCCATCCGAATTTATCAGCAGAAGCAGAATTGTTTTTAACCGTTGTATTCGACTTGTCTACCTGACGTACGATACGCGCACTTGTCACGTACTCATTACCTTCTTCATCCTCTTCAGTCACCAGAGAGTGCTGACGAACGATAGTAGCAGCATCGATGTTGCAAGTCTGCAAAGCTCCGAAAATCAAAGGATTGTAGAGCTTAAGTTGCTGTTCACCTTCCGGAGTATTTACTGTAAATGTCTCGGACTTGAAGATTGTTGAGTAAAGGTCGTTGTTACCAAATCCTGCAGAGAGGATCTTTCCATTTCCGAGATTGTGTGTACCCGGTGTAACCGCCATATATACAACGTTGAGATTTACAGCAATATTCTTGTTGACACCATATTCATACATGAGCTTGCACTTGAATCCTTCGTTGGTTACGTCAAACGTCTTTATAGATATGGCATTTGTCTTAAGAACTGGATTACGGAGCTCTGAAATTATGACAGGCGTAACGCCTTCAGGGAATGCTTCTGTAAATGTTACCTCAACAGTATCGCTGTTTGCCTTGAATGTACCTACTTCTACATCCATGTCACCGTAAGTTGTGTTTCCGAGAGGCATAGCCATGAAAGGAATAGTTTCTGCATTTGCAATAGTCTGCGAAGAAGCATATTCCCAAGGAAGCACATTGTATGTGAACCTTGAAGTAGTGATTGAAGTCAACAGATTGGCAACTCCCACCTGTGAATTCTTGTAAGTACATATACCCATGAATACAGCAGGAGTCTCGTCGAATGTCTCAACAAAGTCAGTTGAAATCTCTTCTGTATTGCTTATGTTGAGTTCGCCGTACTGCATGGTCTTGTCGCCCTGCGCGGCGCCTATTGAGAGAGATACTTCGCCTGAATATCTGTCCCGTCCGTCAGAATCGAAGCTGTGCACACGATATTTCACAATGCCGCTGACACCGTCAAGGTCGTCATACTGGTATGAGAAAGAGCCCTTTTCGCCGCTTCCGAATTTTGCTATCGGCAGATAGTCGGAATCAGACGATGTTTTTCTCTCCAGCCACATTGAATCGGTCTGTTCGCCGTTCTTTGTCGTCCAGGTAAAGCTTGCTCTCTTGCTGACTCTGGAGTAATCGAGTTCGAGGTCTGCAGGAGACTTGTAGTTCCATACAGGCACATATCCGTCGCCTCCGGTGTATGCAACATTTGATTTGAGGTCGGCATACCATTCGCCGGCCTGAGTAAGACTGCCGTTAAGGTAGAGGCTTCTGCAGTCCTGAACCCAGTTGTATATAGCGTAGCGTTCGAGATGCGGATTGTTTTCGAGCGCAGTGACGATGCTTGAAAGTCCGGCTTTCTGGTGAGCCTGGTTTGCCTCAGATGCACTGCGGTCGGCATCCGGCCATGTCTCGCCTGTCCAGTTGGCTCCGTAGTTGAACTCTGTAATCCATATCGGACGTTTGAACAGACTATAATACCAGTTTATGTTGCTGTTGTATGAGCTTCCGCTGTTGTACCAGTAGCAGTGAGCGGCTATGAAGTCTACACGCAGATTGTTGGCATCGCAGAGTTCCATGAAAGGCTGAAGCCATCCGGTGATGTTGCTTGCAACGGCAGGCGAACCTATACGAAGTCCTGACTGGAGCATGTTCGTCCAGTCGTTGTAGACCGCTTCCGGGTCCACCTCCTGCTCGCCCGTGTCTGCACCGTTGTCAGGCTCGTTGTTTCCCAAAACGTGTGTAACATTCACCCTCTCGTTGATTTGTGAATATGAAGGCCATCCGATATGGTGGCGGTGAGGCACATATTCGAAGTCTGTCTGGCTGTTGTTTCCTGCATCCCATCCGTAGAACCATGTACAGTTGAGCATGGAAATCTGAGTAAAGTCAGAACCAGCATTACCTTTCTTTGATATATTCTGCCAAGGGAGTACTCTTATGAAAGAAACCTTATTCTTCAGCAGGTTCGGCAGTTCGGATACTTCAAGGTCCTCGTCCTGCGCAATGAAGCACCGGCTGTAGCCTGTTCCGTCCGAAGAAGTTGCAAGCGTAACCATGTATCCGCGCTTGAGCTTGAAAGACTTTATCGCATTGTCAAAAGCTCCGAGGGACTTATAATAAGTATTAGGTGTGAAATCGCCCTTGCTTTCTCCTGCATAGTCCTTTTCTGTATACACTGTCAGCGGAGTATATCCTGTACCCTTGTGAGGATATACGCATGCACCGTTTGTGTAGATACACACTCTGACATTTTCGTCGTTGACGGCAGGCTGGCCGTTGACATAAATATTGGCCAGGTAAGTGCTTATCACCTTTGAAGGCTTGATGTTGTCGAACACCACGACAGCATTCTCATTTGTGATATCTATGCTTCCCGCCATGCCGAAAGGCTGCGATGCATCGGTGATGTGGTAATCTGTCTCGGTGGAGACAGTTACTGAAGAAGTCACCTGCTCGACAGTTGTCTTGTCATTGGCTGCATTCAGATAAGAAGCAGACAGAAGTGCGGCAGAGAACAATAGATGTTTAGGTTTCAAGTATCCAAAAATCATACCCATTTTTTTAAGTTCAGAATATAACAAAGAATATAAAAAGGCTATTTTTCATATTCCTTAAATCTAAAGTCACAGTTTCTCTCTATTACCCTACTAAATAGCTTATTGGGTATGCAATAATACAAAAATATTTCATTTTTGAATGTATATGCTACGCTAAAACAAAAAATCATTAGGCATTTTTAACCAATTATACACAATATGCGACATTTAGTGTTCAATATGAGCAATTTGAAATTTTAAATCGATTGAAGTTGGCCCTCTGGAAAGAGCATGATGCAACAACCTGAACAACCCAATTATTATATACCTTATTATATATAGCGCAAAACAAATGTATAAACAGATATGCCGTTCCACAATATGCATGAAGGCTCACAAAAAAAGATGCGAGGGCTCACAAATTTATTTCCGAGGGCTCGGAAATTTATCCGCGAGCCCCCGGAATGTTGAATGTGAGCGCCTGCAATGTCAGATATACCCCACAAGGAGATATGCGACAAAAGCCACGAATGATACAGATAAGAGTTTTTTGGCTGCAAAAAATTATTATTTACGCTTATATTGCATAAATTTGCAACAAACAATAAGTTTTTGAGATGAACAACAGAATAACCATAAAAATAGGCAGCAATGTGCTCACCAGAAAAGACGGCACACTCGACGTGACACGCATGTCGGCCATAGTCGACCAGGTGGCAGAATTGAGAAAGATGGGCACGGAGGTAATACTTGTTTCGTCGGGCGCCGTGGCCAGCGGAAGAAGCGAACTGCACCTCGACAAGAAACTTGACAGCGTGGACCAACGTCAGCTCTACTCTGCCGTGGGACAGGCTAAACTCATCAACCGCTACTACGAGCTGTTCCGCGAACACGGCATAGCCACAGGACAGGTGCTGACGACGAAGGAGAGCTTCGGTTCGAGGGGGCACTACCTGAACCAGCGCAACTGCATGATGGTGATGCTTGACAACGGTGTGGTACCCATTGTGAACGAGAACGACACTATTTCGGTCACGGAACTGATGTTCACAGACAACGACGAGCTGTCGGGGCTCATAGCAACCATGATGGATTCGCAGATGCTCATCATACTCAGCAACATTGACGGCATATACACAGGCAAACCGGGCACGGAGGGTGCAGAACTGATAAGATATGTGGAACCGGGCAGGGACCTGTCGGAATACATATCGGCAGAAAAATCGGGATTCGGACGCGGCGGCATGACAACAAAGAACAAGATTGCAAGAATGGTTGCCGATGAGGGCATTGCCGTCGTCATTGCCAACGGCAAACGCGACAATATTCTTCTGGAACTGATGGAACGAAACGAGAACACGCGCTGCACGGAGTTCATCCCGTCAGGACAGAACGTGTCGAGCGTAAAGAAATGGATTGCACACAGCGGAGGATTTGCCAAAGGAGCCATACACCTGAACAAAGGCGCGGCCGACATGGTGAGAAGCGGAAAGGCGGTGAGCATACTGCCTGTGGGTGCAACGGCTGTCGACGGCGACTTCGAACACAATGACATTGTAAGAATCCTCGATGAAGCAGGAAATGAAATCGGAGTGGGACGCATAGGCTACGACAGCGAAGAGGCACGAAAGGTGCTAGGCAAGCGCGACTGCAAACCGCTGGTGCACTACGACTATCTCTACACTGAGTAAAAACAAGAAGAATAAATAGAAGAACATGAATCTGAAAACTATATTTGAGCAGGCAAAAAAGGCCGGAAGGAGCCTGGCCACGCTCGATGAAAAAGAAATAAACTGTATTCTGAACGATACTGCCGACGAGATAGAGAAGCAGGCAGACAGGATACTGGCCGAAAACGCGAAGGATCTCGAAAGGATGGATAAGGAAAATCCGATGTACGACCGCCTCAAACTGACAGAAGGACGCATCGAAGGAATTGCCGGCGACATGCGCAACGTGGCCAAACTGGCAAGTCCGCTCGGACGCACACTCATGGAAAGGACACTTCCCAACGGGCTGAAACTGAAGAAGGTAAGCGTTCCGTTCGGAGTAATAGGCATCGTATACGAGGCAAGACCAAACGTGACATTCGATGTGTTTTCGCTGTGTCTCAAGAGCGGAAGTGCCTGCGTGCTGAAGGGCGGCAAGGATGCCGACTGCTCCAACAGAGAGGCTGTGGCACTCATAAAGGAAGTACTCAGAAGGCACAACGTGGATGAACACACCATTGAGCTGCTGCCTGCGACACATGAGGCTACAGCCGAGATGCTGCATGCAAACGGATATATCGACGTGGTAATTCCGCGCGGCAGTTCAAGACTGATAAAATTCGTACGCGACGAAGCCAGCGTGCCTGTCATAGAAACCGGTGCAGGCGTGTGCCATGCATATTTCGACAAGGACGGCGACCTGGAGAAGGGCAAAGCCATCATCAACAATGCCAAGACAAGAAGGGTCAGCGTGTGCAATGCGCTCGACTGCACGATAATAAATGCCGAAAGACTTATGGATCTGCCGGCACTGTGCGAACCTCTCATCGCAAGCAACGTGCTTATATATGCCGATGCTCCAGCCATCAATGTTCTAAAAGGGAAATATCCGGAAGAACTGCTGAAAGAAGCCACAGAAGAAAGCTACGGAACTGAATTCCAATCTTATACTATGGCAATAAAGACTGTCAAGGACGCAGAAGAAGCAATGGAACATATTGCAGGACACGGTTCGGGACACAGCGAATGCATCATCACGGAGAATGACGACACAGCAGAAAAATTCTTGAAAAATGTTGACGCGGCCTGCGTATACGTCAACGCACCGACATCATTCACCGACGGAGCACAGTTCGGACTGGGTGCAGAAATAGGCATAAGCACTCAGAAACTGCATGCACGCGGTCCTATGGGACTTGAAGAAATAACTACATACAAGTGGACCATACGGGGCAACGGACAGACAAGACCGAAATAAGCCATCGGGAACTCACCTGCCACGACGCACAAATCCGGAGGGAGCAATGCCGAAATAAGCCTTGAAGCATTTGCTGAAATAGGAAAGGTCTTCAAAACCAACACGATAAGCTACTTCGGATACATTGAGACGGTCATCGAGAAGCAATTCGGCTGCACGCTTTAGACGAACTTTGCGAAGATAGTCGTTGGGTGTCATGCCCGTAGCATCCTTGATTTTACGGTAGCACGTGGTTCGTCTGTAGCCCAAAAGTTCGGCCATCTCATCCACAGTGAAATCAGGACGGGAAAGATTGCGTGCGACAATGTCATCAAGACGAACGACGAAATCAGACGTTTCTTTTCCGGCAGACATCTGTACTTCTGAGACGCTTTCATTGGCCGAAACGCTGTCTGCAGGAGCATTACCAGCCTCAACAACCTCGGCTGATTCAGAACCACTGTCAGCCTCATCACATACACATGCCGATTCGGACTTTGCACTGTCCGAGTCGGCTTTTTCATTTTCTAAAGGCATATTGTCTGCCACCGTGCCGGTTATATCTGCATCCGACGCATTGCCGTTGAAAGTAAGCATGCGCGAAAGTACTGAACGCATCTGCGAAGCCTGACTTCTGACAGCTTCGGCCTGTTCGTTGCCTGACGGCAGACGACAAGCAGAATCGTAAAGGCGGACAAGAGGCTGGCGTATGTCGTTGACCATCTGTATGAAAAACCTAAGCTTGAAAGCCGACAGCTCCTGTTCAAGTTTCACTTTCTGCTTGAGTCTTAATATCTTACGCGTTATAGTATATGCCGAAACGACGGCAACGGCAAGAAGCACCGCATAAATGCACCAGGCCCACCAGGTGAGATAGAACGGCTGTCGTATGGTGAAACGGAAAGAAGCGTAGTCGGAGCACCAGATGCCGGAACTGTTGCAGGAACGGACCTTCAGGCAGTAATCGCCTGGAGGGAGGTTGCGGTAAAGAACCTCTCCAGACTCCATCGGAACGCTCCATTCATCATCGCAGCCTTCAAGATAACAGCTGTAGAGCGAGGAGCGGAAACGCGAATAGTCGAGATTGGAAAAACGCCACAGCAACGAATTGCGGTCGTGAGGAAGTGAAAAAGGAAGTACATGTCCGGCAGAATCTTCATCAACGACAAACGGGGTGCCGTTGACATAAAGTTCGGACAACTGCGGACTTCGGGAAACACGGTCGCGCACCATCATGCCGTCGGACGAGATGAAGACAAGACCGTCGCAAGTGCCGAAAACTATACGTCCGTCGGAAAGAGAAGATACGGCATTGGCCGAATACATGTCGCCCTGGAGTGTCGGCGAAAGGAAATAGGACATGAAACGGTCGGATGACGGCAGTTTGCAGCTCAGTCCGTACTGGGTGGCAACCCATATACGGCCGTCCGTATCCTCCACAATGGCCTGTACCTCATTGGATGCAAGACCTGCAGAAGAATCAAAATAGCGGATTTCCAACTTATTGCCGTTCAATCTGCAGCAGGCTGAGCCGTGCCCAACCGTACCAATCCAGACACGATTTTCGGAATCGACAGTCAGTGCATTTATTTCGTAATCGCGCAGAGAACTGTTGTCCGGATTGAAAAGCATGTAGGCAGAAGGGTTATCCGTAAGACCTTCAGGACTGAAAACCAGCAGTCCGCGGTCGGTTGCAGCCCAAATATTCCCTTTTGAATCTTCATCCATAGCGCGTATCTGGCGTACAGGTTTTGCGGAACCGAAAGGATTAGTGAAGCGCCACATTCCGCCGGAGAATTGTCCTACAAAGAGTCCCGAATCGAAAGTGCCTGCCCAACAACGGCCTTTGCTGTCGGTACGCACGGCAAAAACAGCAGCCGAAGACAGAGGACTGTCAGAAGAAAGAGGAAGCGGTCGACCGTCGACAAACAAACCATTCTTGCGTGTTCCTATCCAGAGCCGGTGACCGATGGAATCCCACCACAGAGAATAGGCAGGAGACGGAAGCGACATGGAAGAAAGGAGCTTGCCGGAGAAAACGGAACGGACATCGACTACGGCATCCCTGCCGGCTATGAACATACGTCCGTCAGTGTCGGTGCAGAGCGCCTTCACCTCGGAACGAGCGGATGATCCGGTTTCGACTGTATCAAAACGACGCACGGCACCGTGGCGAATGACAAAAAGATGGGTCAGACCTGCATTCTGCTGACCAATCCAGATATCGCCGGAACGGTCTTCCATGACGCAATACAGGAAATCGGAACCGAAAAGCGGAAAACGGTCGGAGGCCGTGTAATGCTTCAATGAAGAATCAACAGGGTCGTAGAGGAAAAGGCCGTTGCCGTAGGATGCTATCCAAACAAGTCCGCGGGAATCCTGCAATATGCAGAAGCGTTCCTGATCGACGGCCGACATCTGTCTGCTGTCAAGAAGCGGGAGAACCAGGGGTGAGGAAAGTGTATCGTTGAGTGCATAAAGAGTTCCCGACGAATTTGACAACCATGATGTACCTCCAGCAGTTGAGACAATGTCGGCACCCGGTATGTTGAGTTCTGGACAGAGAGAAAGGTGCAAGGTGGATGGGTCGAGTGCATAGGCTGTGGAAGTAGAAGTGAAAACAACCAAGCGGTCCCGCCACCATACCAGCGACGAGACTTCTGATGATGAAGGAAGTTGAGCGAGACTGGTCAAAGCGGTACCCGGCTCGGACATGAACAAACGTCCATCAACGGTTGAAAGATATGTGCGCCGACCGTGAGTGACGGCACTTTTCCATACAAAATCCGAAGAGACAAGACTGCACCGCGAGGAAGAGACACGATACAGATGCCGGCCAGAGCCTATCCATACACAAGAAGGAGATTCATGGAAAAACGAAACGGGAGACGAAACAGGAATGCAAGACACGTGAAGACGGCGGTCGGCTGACGGTGTGTCGGTGATGCAATAGGCTTTAGGAGAGCGGGAATGCCACAACCAGATACGTCCGTCTGCGCCCTTATGGATATGATTAGCCGGCAGGTACATGGCTCCGCTACGGTCGACAGGTATGAAACGGCGCCTAAGAAGATCGAAACACATGGCCTGATCATGTCCTGTAAGAACCCACAGGCGATGCGAAGGTGTTTCTACTACGGCTCTGATTTTTTTGCTCAGGAAGGCATGACGAGAACTGCTGTCGGGCTCGAACAGCAAAACGTCATTGCCGTTGAAACCCGCAAGGCCGTTCTGCGTGCCTATCCATATCTGTCCGTGATAGTCCTGGAGAAGACACCTGACACTGTTGTTGGGAAGTCCGTGGCCTGTGGTCATCTGCCATGACTTAAGATATACATCGGCAGAAGATGTGCCGGCAAAGAGTATTGAAAGAGAAAAATAAAGTAGAAACAGATATATACGCGCCTTCATAGTCTAAATGCTTTCCGTATGTACAAAATTAGCAAAAATCGGCTCCTGAACGCAAATAAAGGCTTTGTAAAGTGCAAGTGTGAACAAATAAACAAGGAATTGAACGATATTACAAGAATGCAAGAGGGACCGCGGACTAAATTTGCAACATGAATCAAAAACAACTGTAGATATGAAAAACATCATCACTAAAGTTTACGACGCAATGTGCAGATGGAACATAAGACTGCTTGCCGCAGCTGTATTCATCCTATTGGGTGCTGCGTCAGAAAACTTAGCCGCAGGAACAACGGCAAAGGGAAAAACAGAATCATGGAACAAAAGAATGTGCTTCAATTTCGACCTCGACTGGAAACTGCACATTGGCGACATTGAACCGGAAAAGATTTTCTCGGACAAGGGACAAGGCGAAACCGATAATGACAAGACGGTTTCACTGCCAAGAGCTTTCAACGAGGATGAAGCTTTCAGGGTGCAGATTGCAGAACTGAGCGATACGGTGGTTTGGTACTACAAGACATTCAGAATGCCGAAGGGTGCAAAGAACAGCGGAAAAGTGTTCATTGAGTTCGAAGGTGTACGCCAGGGTGCAGATGTATGGATAAACGGACAGCATGCGGGATTTCACGAGAACGGTGTGATGGCTTTCGGAATTGACCTTACGGAATACATCGACATGGACGGCGACAATAAGGTGGCGGTACGTGTGGACAACAGCTGGACATATAGGGAAAGAGGACAGAAGTATTCGAGATACCAATGGAACGACAGGAATTTCAACGCCAACTACGGAGGTATACCGAAACATGTGAAACTGCATATCACCGGACCTGTATACCAGACTTTGCCTCTGTTCAGCAATCTTGGAACAACAGGTGTGTATGTATATGCTTCGGACTTCAACATTGAAGGACGCGAGGCTACTATATGTGCAGAGAGCGAAATAAAGAACGAAAGCGGAAAAGAGTGTACAGTATACTACGAAATGGAGATGACCGATGCAGATGGTAAAGCTGTAAGATTCAAGAACGGCAAAACGGTATGCAGATCGGAAGAAATGAAACTTGCACCGGGAGCTACATGCACTATGAGAACGTCGGGAAGAGCCGGAGAACTGCACTTCTGGAGCTGGGGATACGGATATCTGTACACGGTCAAGACGAGAATCATGCGCGACGGAAAGTGCATAGACGAAACGACAACACGCACAGGATTCAGAAAAACGGAATTCGGACAAGGCAAGGTGTGGCTGAACGGACGCGTAATGCAGATGAAAGGCTATGCGCAGAGAACAAGCAACGAATGGCCGGGAGTAGGAATGAGCGTACCGGCATGGCTTAGCGACTACTCAAATGCCCTTATGGTTGAAAGCGGTGCAAATCTGGTAAGATGGATGCATGTGACACCGTGGAAACAGGATGTGGAATCGTGCGACCGCGTAGGACTGATTCAGGCTATGCCGGCAGGCGACTCCGAACGCGACGTGAACGACAGACGTTGGGAACAGCGCTGTATGCTGATGAGAGATGCCATCATATACAACCGCAACAATCCGAGCATTGTTTTCTACGAATGCGGAAACAAGGGTATTTCCAGAGAACACATGCTGGAAATGAAGGCTATAAGAGATAAATATGATCCGCACGGAGGACGTGCTATAGGAAGCCGCGAGATGCTGGACATTGACGAGGCCGAATATGGAGGCGAGATGCTTTACATAAACAAAAGTGCAAAGCATCCGATGTGGGCAATGGAATACTCGCGCGACGAGGGACTGAGAAAATACTGGGACGACTGGAGCTATCCTTATCACAAGAACGGTGTCGGACCGCTCTACAAGAATGCAGATGCTTCGGCGTACAACCTCAATCAGGACATGCTGGCTGTAGAGCACGTGAAGCGCTGGTATGACTACTGGCGAGAAAGACCGGGTACAGGTAAGAGAGTCAGCTCGGGAGGAACGAAAATCATATTCTCAGACACGAATACACATTCGAGAGGAGAATCGAACTACAGAGCCAGCGGTGTGACGGATGCCATGAGACTGCCGAAAGAGAGTTTCTATGCCCATCAGGTGATGTGGAGCGGATGGGTGGATACGGAAAAGGAACGCACGCACATCATCGGCCACTGGAATTATCCGGAAGGTACGGTGAAACCGATATATGTGGTGTCGACTGCTCCAAGAACCGAGTTATGGCTCAACGGCAAACTGATAGGCCAGGGAAAGAGGGAATATGCTTTTCTGCATACGTTCGACAAAGTGAAGTTCGAGGCCGGCACACTGATAGCCAACGGATTGGACTATGATGGAAAAGTATGCTCGAGCGACACACTGCAGACTGCCGGTAAACCGGAAAGCATAAGAATGAAGGTAATGACATCACCTGAAGGTTTTGCTGCTGACGGTGCAGACCTGGCTCTGGTGGAATTTGAGGTGGTTGACAGTGAGGGAAGACGCTGTCCTACAGACAATACGATGGTGAACTTCACACTTGAAGGACCTGCGGAATGGCGAGGCGGAATAGCTGCGCGTTACGGAGAATACGAGGAAAGCCGCAGAAACGGATGGGGAGATGCACCGACAAACTTCATACTGTCGAAGAATCTGCCTGTGGAATGCGGTGTGAACAGAGTTCTGGTAAGAAGTACAAGAGAGGCTGGAAAAATCACTCTTAGAGCTGAAGCTGAAGGCTTGAACGGTACTGCCGTTACATGGAAATCGAGAGCGGTGGACAACAAAGACGGAATGTGCAGAAGTCTGCCTGGAGAGAACCTGAAAGGACAGTTCGGACGAGGAGAGACACCTGAGGGAGAAGCGTTCAAGGAAACAAAAAGAAGCATAAACGTCATTGACGTGAAAGCCGGCGCCAACGAGGACCGTGCAAGGCTGAGCATCGACGACAACGAAAGGAGCGAATGGTGCAACGATGGACGTCTGGCTACAGGATGGATTACATATACATTCGACAAGCCTTCGACCGTGGACGAGCTTTGCATGAAGCTGACGGGATGGAGAATGAGAAGCTATCCAATAGAGGTTTATGCCGACTCTACCCTGGTGTGGAGCGGACAGACAGACAAATCGCTGGGATACGTACATATAAGATTGCGTCCGGTAGAGGCAAAGCAAATGACTATCAGACTCAAAGGGCAGGTGAAGGAAAAGGAAGGATTCGGACAGATAACTGAACTTGCAGCACCAGTGGACAGCGATCTGGACTTGTACAAGACTCCTAATGCCGAAGAAACCGGAAACGAACTGCGCATCGTAGAGGCTGAATTTCTACAGCATCTCATGCCGCTGGACACAGACGACAGAGTAAAGGAATAAAAACAATCAACTTAAATAATAATAACATGGGTAAGAAACAGTATCTATTATGGGCCGGTATCATGATGGCAACATCATTGCCTATACATGCACAACGGATGCAGCAGGAGCTTGGACGCGGAGTTGTGGCTGTGCAGAACGGCAGCAACGTGCTGATATCATGGCGCAAACTGGTTCAGGAGCCGGAAAACGCGAGATACAACGTATACTGCAAAAGAGCCAACGGAGGCTCATTCACGAAACTTAATCAGCAACCGCTGAGCAAGACCAACTTCAGCTCTACAACAACAAGCGTTCCGAAAGGAAGCCAACTGGCGGTGACAATAGTACACAACGGAACTGAAAGCGCACTCAGCGAACCATATACAATTACAGAACACGATGTAAGGGGTATTTTCATGGAGATAGACTTCGACGGTTTTCTCCCTACAACCGACTATACAACACGATTTGTGTGGCCGGCAGACCTCGACGGCGACGGCGAATATGACTACGTTGTCGACAGGCTCTCTACCAACGGCGGTTCAGACAAGGTGGAAGGCTACCGACGCGACGGAAAGAGACTGTGGACCATCGACATGGGACCGAACGTAAATATTTGCGACGGCCACAACGACATGGTGACAGCATACGACATTGACGGCAACGGAAAGGCTGAAGTCATAATGAAGACCAGCGACGGAACAAGATTCTGGGACAGCAAGACAAACGGATGGGGAAAGTATCTGTGTCACTCCGACAATGCTGATACAGACAATGACGGCATTACAGACTACTACAAACAGACCAAACGCAATCCGCCTCAGTACATCACAGTCATTGACGGTCTTACGGGTGAGGAAAAGACAAGCATTGAAATGACTTACCCGGGCTACTACAACCGCGACAACAAGGCCGACTATTATCAGGACGGCGACTATTTCTGCTTGCAGGGACACATTGGTATTTTTTACCCTGACGGACTGCATCCGGCAGTGGTATTCGAGCACATGAGCAGACACCAGAAGTACGGACATCAGTATTATGTTTCGGCATGGGCATACGAATTCAACAACGGCAAAGCCGGAGATTTCAAGGAACTGTTCACACAGCCTGCCGGCGGTGCAACATTCCATCAGATACGTATCGCTGACGTAGACGGTGACGGACGCGACGAGATGCTTGAGGGTGGATATGCTATGACTGGCGACGGAACGACTCTCTTCAATGCCGGAATATCGCACGGAGACCGTTTCCACACCGGAGATATAGACCCGGAAAGACCAGGATTGGAAACATTTGCAATACAGCAGGACGCACCCGACATGCTCGGACAGATTCTCTACGACGCTGCAGACGGTACTGCCATAAAGAAATGGTACATGGGCGGAGTCGGCGATGTAGGACGCGGAATGGCTATGGACGTGGATCCGGACCACATCGGTTACGAGCTGTGGAGCGCCATGGACGGCAATGTGTACGACGCTAAGGGAGAAATCATACCTGGATTGGCCACGACATGGCCTACTGAAGGCGTATGGTGGGACGGCGCTCTCGACAGGGAAAAGCTTGATTCACCAGACGGAAGCGGATACAACCCTGACGTACGCAAATTCAATGGAAGCCGACTCATTGAGATGGGAAAACTGAGCGGATATACAATCAAGTCGGAAAACGGTAAAAGACCTATGTTCTTCGGCGACATAATAGGTGACTGGAGAGAAGAACTAATATTCAAGCGTGTATACGAAGACAAGGGATGCGTAGGTATCGTCGGATTCTCAACTGATTTCGAAACAGAAGAATCCATGTACAGCCTTATACAGAATCCGGCATACAGATTGCAATGTACAACTAGAAGCTACTACCAGAGTCCGTTCACAGACTTCTATCTCGGGTATGACATGCCTGCCCCACCGCTTCCTCCGGTAATGAAGGCCGACTGTATATGGCAGGACGGAACTGTATGGCAGAACGGAAACGGAGGTTTTGTTGATTCAAACAGAAGCAACAGAACAACATGGAGCGACGGCAAGAGCGTGATGTTTGACATGAGCGGAAACAAGACTGTAGACATACAGGGAACAGTATGTCCGGACACAGTATTCGCAATGATACCTAAAGGACAGACATTGACGTGGAACGGAACCGGCGAAACCGGTGGCGAAACGGAATTGTGGAAAAGCATGGGAGGAAAACTCATTGTCAACGTTCCGTTGAAGCATAAAGGCAACACATACATTTCCGAAGGAACTCTGGAAATAAACAGTGAAATAAATGATACTCTGCACATAAGAGCACGCGGAACACTGGCAGGAACCGGACATATAAAGGGCGATGTGGTGTTTGAAGGCGCACTCAACTACGAAGGATGCAGAATACAACCGGGAAATGAAAATGCTGTTGTCGGCAAACTTACATTTGACAAGAATCTGAACCTTAATGCCAAGGTATATTTGGAAATGACACTGGACGGCATAGAGAATCCTGTTTCAGACGAGATTGCGGTAAATGGAGATATCCATTTCGCTTCACCGGTAATCATGCGTTTCATGCCAGAAAGAAATGAAGCATCGCCAGGTACATACAAGCTCATCTCATGGACTGGAAACGCTTCAGGACTGCCGGAAAGCGGAAGAATACCCGCTGAAACTATAAAGGTTGAAGGACTTGAAGGTTATTCATACGTACTGGAAAGAACCGGCAACACGATAACTCTTACGATAAATGAACAGAGAGGCCCTTCGGCCAATGTGATATGGACAGGCGAAGAGAGCGGAACACTGGACTATTCAGCTTCCAACTTCATCCTTGACGGTCAGCCTACGGCTTTCGTGGCAGGAGACAGCATCATTTTCAACGACGATGCTTCTGTAAAGGATGTCACTCTGAACGAACAGTTGCCTGTTGGAGATATTCTCTTCACATCCGATGAAAACTACAGTCTGAACGGCGAGGGAGGCTTCAGCGGAAAAGGCGGACTGACGAAGAAAGGAAACGGAACGCTTGAAATAAACGGCAGCAAGCATTCGTTTACAGGTTCAGTAAATCTTGAAGGAGGAAAAGTAAAAATCAAACAGCTGGGCGAAGGTGGAGAAGCCAGTTCGCTCGGTGCCGCAACTGCAACCGCAGGAAACTGGACCATGAAGGATACAGAACTTGAAATCTCGGCTACAAATACATCAACCGACAGGCCACTGACAATCGAAGATACTGTAACAATGAACATTCCTTCAGGACTTACAGCTCTGAAAGGCATAATCGACGGTGAAGGTATACTTGTAAAAGACGGCAAAGGACAGCTGAACCTGAACTATCCTGGTGCCAACAAATACAAGGAAACCATACTCAAGGACGGAGTTCTGGCCATGGGTGCATGGAACACCACTTTCGGACGTGCAGGAAGCAAACTCACAGCGTATGCAGGTACACTGAAGATATTCGACACCAACTCCAGCTCAACAGCACCTGTATTCAATTACCAGCTCGAAATTCCGGAAGATGCAAAAGTGACTCTGCAAGGCGGTTCGAGATGCAGACTGACAGGAAAATTGACAGGAAAAGGTACAATCTACTACACCACTCCATACGTGAGGGCCGACTGGCAGATGAACATGAGTTCATTCAACGGAACATTCCACGCCTTAGGCTCACAGATGCGCCTGAACCAGGCTACAGACATGTCAAAAACATCACTGGTGCTCAACGACAAGGTTCTGCTGGTACACACTAAGGCCGGAAGCGGTACAGAAGTGAATCTGACGACAAAAATCGGTTCGCTGGCATCTACAAGCAAGGAATGCACTGTAGGAAGAGGAACTTATGAAATCGGCTACAACAATGAATCGACAACATACGCCGGTCTGTTCGCAAACACTGCTGTAGTAAAGAAATACGGAGAAGGAACACTCACACTGACAAACAAACAACCTATCGGATTCTCTGTATACGGAGGCACACTGTTCCTCAACAGCGAGGGAAGCAGTGAGGGCACAATACAAGTCTACAACGGAGGTTGCCTGAGCGGCAATGGAACTGCAAACAACGTTACTGTATATGAAGGCGGTTCAATAGCAGCTGAAAAGTCAGAATATCTGAGAGGTTCAATGCAGATAAACGGTCAACTGACTGTAAACGAATGCGGATGCATACATGTAAGGAAACAAGGCAACTATATTGACTATTTCGAGGTAGAAGGCGATGTAACACTGAAGTCACCGATTATCGAAATGGAATACAGACGAGGCGAATACAAGGACGGTGACAGCTATGAACTGTTCAAGACATTCAAATCCATTAAGCTCACAGGAAACGTTCAGATGAGCCCTGAAAAACCAGGAGAGGGCCTTGAATGGGATCTCGCTTCGCTTACCACAGACGGAACCATCAAGGTTAAAGCCGATGCAAACGGTATTGAATCGGCAGAGGCTGAAACAATGAAGGTTTGGCCTAACCCGGTTGAAGACGAGTGCAATGTATCCGCAGGACAAGAAACAAACAAAAACAGAACTGTCGTGGTACAGGATCTCAGCGGACGAATCCTGCTGACACAGAAGATGGCAGACAACATCTGCACTCTCCATCTCGGTGAATATCCACAGGGACTGTACATAATAAGCATACAGTCAGAAGGACGTATCGAAGCAAAATGTAAGGTAGTAAAAAGATAGAATGGTGAGGTCAAGGCTGTCAAAGCCCCACTCAAAGAAAAAGCCCGGCTTCAACCGGGCTTTTTTCATGAAATAACATTAAATCAGAAGATAGATTTATCGAAAGTTAAGGTAGTAATCAATAAACAGATTTCTCCACCGTCACTGTTCCATCGTCATATATCTTCTTGACGATGCAGCATCGGCCTTTCAAAGGAGCCTTAAGTTCTGTACCGTTCAGGTCATAATAACGAACAGAAACTACTTCAGCACTGCCGGAAGCTACTTCATCAACAGATGTGGCATCGACAACCTTCAAAGTGTAGTCTACACGGTTGCTGTAGTTGTAAGGGTTCAGATAAAGGCTTGTATATACACCTGAATCAGAAACAGATAGATTATTAATTGTATATTCGCGAACAGACGATTTAATATCGTTTGGTCCTGAGAAAGCCCACGTTCCGTAATACGCTCCTTCAGTTGCTGTAGAGAACTTGACATCGTCTCCGACTTCTGCTTCGACAACAGAAGAATTCACCGGTGCACCAGAGTTCAAGGTATAATACGGAATCATCTTGTCCGATCTGTTCTCGTCAGTATCATGAAGAACATAAAACTCCGACATAGAAGCATAAGTTCCCGACAGAGCTTCGAGCTTCACATAACGCGCCTTGACAGGTTCGAAATACACATCTGAATCATACGGCATCCAACTGCCTCCAGAAACAGCCTGCCAGTTCTTTCCATCAACACTGACGTAGAATATATACTCGCGTATTAGACCGTTAGTAGAATTGTCACGGCGCGGAACACTATGGAATCCTGATATTTCATACACGTTCTTCATGTCAATGCATACAGAGTGAGGCGCCTGAGCTGTACCGCCACTGTACTTAGTATGCCATATAGTACCAATCTCGCCATCAAGGATATTTACGGCACGTCCATTCTCACCGCTGGTTTCTTCGCTTGAAACATCAGTTATAGTCCATCCGGTCCTTGGAAGACGCTTGGACTCAACATCTGCTTCACTCCATGTGCCACGTCCCATATCAATATCAAACTGCTGACGATAATCATATACACAAGTACCGTCTTCAAAATCAACAGGGAAAATAATGGTCTTCGACTCGGCCAAACCTGGATCCTGCCATCTGTCACCGACGTAAAGATAAGAAGTTCCGTCGTCGCCCTTAACCTTTAGGATTGATGCAGCCTGTGTGTCGAAGGCAATCGGATTGCCGATACTCCGAAGAGAAGACCATCCAGAAGTCAGCGACTTCGACCATGCCACCTTGCACTGGTTAGGATCCCAACCCGAACAAGCGGAAGAGAGCATATAGTAGGTATCGCCTACCCTAACGAGTGCCGGAGCTTCGCGTCCCTGACCGGCAAAGATCGTTGTGTGCTTGACAATATCAAGATAATCATCCGAGAGCTCGAACAATCCCAAATCGTGGTTGCCGTTGGTAGTAGAAATGAAATAAGCCTTTCCGTCATCGTCAACGAAGACATTGCAGTCGCGCGAAGCTATACCCATAGGACGTCCGCCCCAGTGGAATTTATAAGGTCCCTCAACATTATCGCTATAGAAAACAGCGGCTTCAGACGGTTCATAGTATTGGCCTTCCCAATGACACCAGATAACGAACTGTCCGGTCTTGGCACAATACATAATCTTCGGACGTTCAATGAAACGCGTACCGTCTGCAAGAGCCGGATGTGTAGACTTAGAAACGATGTTGCCAACAAATGTCCAGTTCTTCAAATCCTTCGACTTATACATGTTTATGTCCGAAACACTCTTCGAACGGTCCTCGCCTATCATATACCATGTTTCACCCACCTGCACGAAACCGGCACCGTGCGCCTGAACAGGTATACCTCGGTTGTCCTTCCACATGGCTCCGTTTCTGACATTTATCACCATCGACCTGCGTGTTGCGACGTATGCATCGCTCGCCTCGGCAAGTTTTTTCAGAGCCTCGTTTATATCCTTATCGGAAGGCTCGTCATAAATATCACGAATTTCATTTATAGCGTCACGAAAATCACTTCGTCCAGGATAATTGGAATTATTTATGAGAAGTTCTGCAGAATTAATACTGCATCCGAGACGTTCATAATCTGACAAACGAGCCATGCACTCCTCTGCCAATGCAAGCAGGTCGGGAATCTGCTTACGGGCATCTTCGGCACCGTTATAAGCATTCTCCAGCTTATCCAGATACAACTTGCCGAAAGACTCATCGGGATAACCGGAAGATTCAATAAGTCCCTTGAGTCCTTCAATGGCATTCTTCAATGGTTCATATTCAGAAATTATAGCCTCTGTTTCCTGCATAGCCGCATCCAGAAGATGTATTGCCTCTACGACAGCATCTTCCGTCTGTTCCACAGATTCAGCCTTCTTTATGGCCTCGGCAAGACCATCCTGATTGAAATATCCAGGTTTACCGGCAGACACAGTATCCTCAACCGCATCCTTGAGCTTCAAAGACAACAGTTCCTTGAAAGCTTCCAAACTTCGTCCGAGATAATACAGACGGAAATTGTCGCAGGCAATCCAGTTGGCATCTGAATTGACAGCCTTCATTCCAATATCAAGATACCCGTCTACCGTTACTGCCTCCACCTCATATTCACCGCCGGCAGATACCGGAGTTTCAAACCGCCCGGCGAAAAAAGCAGCGCCGGACACTACAGCCGGTGTACCAGACTGATTGACAGCATGTCCCCTAACCTTAAGCACGTATTTGCCGTCCGGCAGACCGGACACGCGCTGTATGATGGAAGCGTCGCCCAATGAAACGCTCGTACTGCGCCATCTTTCTGCATATACCGTTCCATCTTTCTGCCAACCCTGGTCAGCAGGAGAATTGTTTGTCTGCGCGGCCATTCCGTCGTTTGTCCATCCCGACAATGATTTGCTCTCAAAGCTAGGATTGGTTATCGCATCTTCCATCAGCACCGGATTCTCAGGCGAAGCATCGGCATAGCGCGCCTTGTCGTATGAAGACATACTTTTCTCAGATGCTGATAAAAAAGGAACTTTATTGGTGAAAGACAAATCGGTTTCAAAGCCGAGCTTAAATACATTACGGCATAAGAAATCAGAATGCGCCGCCATTTCGACTGGAAACAAGACTGAAGACGAAAGTGCAACACAGAAAAAGAGTTTTTTCATAAGCAAATAGAAATAATGGTTGTTTATGTCCGCAAAGATATGAAATAGCAGACATAAACAAACCATCAAAGGCACAACAGTTGCCTGGGAAATGCATTATCAGCACAGTTACAGCATGTCTTCAGCACAGTTGTAAAACTTTTGCATCGCAGATGCCGGAAGGTCAAGCCAGTTTCTTCTTTGTCTGGGCGTTGAAACGTGTGTAGAAAAGTACGCCTGCCGTGGTAAGTCCGAACGGGAAAGCATACCAGATTCCGGCCGGTCCCCATCCAAATCCGAAAGCAAAAAGTGCACTCAACGGGATAGAAACAAGTACGTATGCAATGAAAGCATGTATCATCATCATCTTGACATCCTCAATGGCACGGAGAGCATTTGCAAAGACGGTCTGCATGCTGTCGCCGAACTGATATATCATCAGGGGTGGAATAATGGTGAGGGCGATGACTACAACGTCAGCATCGGAAGTAAACAACGATATGAGCTCGGTGCGGAAAATGAATATCATGCACGAAATGCAAACACCGGCCAGCAACGTCATCGAGAATCCGGCAAAAGCAGAACGGCGAACCTCGACCCAGTCGCCACGACCGCGGAAATGGCTTATGCGCACAGCCGTAGAGGCTCCTATGCCGTAATAAATCATAAAGCAGAGAGAACCGACGGTACACATTATCTGATGTGCGGCCAAGGCACCGGCACCGAGCCATCCCATCATGACGGCACAGATGTTGAAAGACGAAGCCTCCATGCCCATCTGCAGACTTATAGGGAAACCGAGACGGCAGAGATGCTTGAAGCCGGAACGCGTTGCAGGCATCTTGAAGCCGGAAATATAAACTTTATAGCGTGCGGAAGCAAACACCACTCCAACAATGGATATGGCCATGACTATACGTGCAAAAAGGGTGGAAAGACCGGCACCGAGAAGTCCCATCTCAGGACAACCGAACTTACCGAAAATCAGACAGTAATTGCCAATGATGTTGAGCACGTTGCCCATAAGCATAATCCACATCGGGGTACGCGTGTCGGCCACACCGTCGCAGAACTGCTTCATGGCATTGAATATAGCCTGCGGAAGGAGCGAAGCCAGAAGCACGAGGAAATACGGCTTGATGAGGTGCATGAGCTCGGAAGGCTGGCCCATGTTTTCAAGATTCACGTACACGATTGTAGCAGCAAAAAGAGCCAGGGCCCAAACCATGATGTTGCTCAATATGCTTTCCTTCATCACGCGTCCGGCATCGAGCTGGTCGCCGCGTCCGTAGTATCCGCCGATGACGGGGGTGCTGCCGTAGGAAAATCCCATCATGGCAATCAGAATGAGATTGAACACATTGTTGGTGAAACCTGCCGACGACAGTTCCAGCGTGCCGTAGTGGCCGACCATTACAGTGTCGGCAAACGACTGTGCAATGGTACCCATCTGGCCTATGATAATAGGGACACCAAGTACGATAAGAGATTTGTAATGTTTCTTGTATGTAATCATAAAATACCGATTTTTCGCATTTTTAAAAGTTCAGGAACCTAAAACAGCCGCAAAGTTAGGAATTAATGGCGTAAGCTCCAACTAAACAGGAAACAGCACACCAAAAGCGACGCTCAGACGCAGACCGCAGGCACAAAAAAGAGATGCACACACAGTACATCTCTCTACATCAAAAGCAGGTTTTAAATCCACCCTTTTTCTTTCTTAAATACTATAATACTATACTCACTTTAAATCTACCAAATATCATTCCAAACATAATTACACTAACCTGCCTGCAATGCAAAACCTACAGCGACAGAAGCCTTTATCAGTAAATAATCTTTCCACTGCGCGGTTTCTGCGCATTTTCCAAAGAAATCTCTTCAAGTTTCCGCACATCGATGTCAAGAACAGGGTCACCGATTTCCATATTGTCCCTCGTCTGGCCAACAGTATAAATATAATCTACTTTTTCCACACGGTCAGGCAACGGAGGAAATACAAGTACGAATTTGACGCACTGGCCTGCCTGCTGACCGATAAAGAAGCACGTGTCAAGTGGGAAGTACTCAACATCTCTCAACTTATAGCAATCGCCAGTGTCATGGTCACGCAGATAAGTTTCACTTTCAAATCTTATCCACCACCAATCACCATAAGGCATCCACGCGTATTCCACATAAGTGGCTTTAGGAGTACGCCAGATTCCTACTATGGGATACGATTTAGACAGCCGGTCACTGAGCGGATCTGCAACCTGCACGTTTGTGTATGCGGGAAATGTCTGTTCGTCGATAATACGGTATGAGCGTGCAGGACGAACCAGTTCGGGCTTACGGTTCTCAGGGCGCAGCAACAAACTCTGCGCTCCAGCTTTGGTCTTGCATCCGAGCAATGAAGTTACTGCAAAAAGCGCCACAGTAAAGAGCACGACACTCAGTCTTTTATCTATACATTTCATATTGTTCAATATTTATTTAAGGCCGGAAACAGCTTCACAGCCTACGGTTAATAAAATTTGCAAACAGAATCATCTGAACAGGTACTGACTCTGGAACAGGCAGAACGACACATATTCAACCGTCCGAACCTATATTTACGCGATTTATGTCGGAGAAACAAGATACTGCAAACGCCGTACACAAGGTGTATAAACAGCACTGCAGACACAAGTATATAGACAGCAGTCAGCACATCGCTCAAAGACATCGACGGCAGACTTTCTGCTACATCAGACAACGTATACTCAACATTATCGGGCATTGCTGTTTTAACGGCCGCGTCTGACGATGCAGGCAAAGAGGAAGCTGCGTCAACATAAACTACTGTCGGGGCTTTTTCGCCGATTTCTATGGACAGGAAAGTCATAATCAGCGACAGGAAAGGTACAGCAAGAAGGTATACGCGGGAAAAGACGAACGGTGCACTCTTCTTCAACAGAAGCAAATAGACCAGCATAAGAAGTGCCGAAGACAATATAAAGCGTCCACAAAGACAACCTATCTCATAAACCCAAATCCTAATGACCGATTTGGGATAAAATAAAAGAGATAAAACAAGAAATATGCTTATGGCATAGGATACGCCGTCATACAAGAAAATGAAAAGACAGAGCGCACCTTAAGGTTTTACAGGGGCACGCAGACAAAATTTCGAGCGCTCACAGATTGAAACGCAAGCGCTCGAAAAAACAAACGCGAGCGCCCAAAGAATCAAGCGCAAGACTGTGAGAACAAATAAACAGAATTACGAGAACAAATAAAAAGTATTGTTAGGAAGAAGAAATAAGGCCTTTGCATCTAAGAATATAGATACAAAAAAACTCGGCCTTGACACCTAAATGTCAAAGCCGAGCTTATATTTATTTGATTTCAGATTCTAAAAAATCAATTGTTTGCATCGCTATCAGCTGTTGCCTCTTCGAATTTGTTTCTACGAAGCTCAAACATTTCATCCTTAGGTCCGACAATGATACGTTCGAATTCGCGGAGTCCTGTACCTGCTGGGATGAGGTGACCGCAGATTACGTTCTCCTTCATACCCTCCAGTGGGTCTGTCTTTCCGCTGATTGCAGCCTCGTTGAGCACCTTTGTTGTCTCCTGGAATGATGCTGCAGACATGAAGCTTGAAGCACCGAGTGCTGCACGTGTGATCCCCTGGAGAATCTGAGTAGATGTTGCGGCTACAGCGTCTCTTACCTGAACAGGCTTGAGGTCGCGGCGCTTGAGCATAGAGTTCTCGTCTCTGAGCTTGCGCGCTGTAACAATCATACCCGGATGCATTGTTTCAGAATCACCGGCATCGGTAACAACCTTCTTGCCCCAGATGCGGTCGTTCTCTTCTGCAAACTCGAGCTTGTCGACGATACCGCCTTCGAGGAAGCGTGTATCACCAGGTTCGTTGATCTGTACCTTACGCATCATCTGACGTACGATGATTTCGAAGTGCTTGTCGTTGATAGACACACCCTGCAGACGGTATACGTCCTGAACCTGATTAACGATGTACTCCTGAACGGCAGTAGGACCCTTGATGGCAAGGATGTCGGCTGGAGTGATTGCACCGTCTGAAAGCGGAGTTCCGGCACGAACGTAGTCGTTCTCCTGTACAAGAATCTGCTTTGAGAGCGGAATGAGGTACTTGCGGATGTCGCCAACCTTTGAAGTGATGATGACCTCACGGTTACCGCGCTTAACCTTACCCATTGTGATCTCACCGTCGATTTCTGCTACAACAGCAGGGTTTGAAGGGTTGCGGGCCTCGAAGAGCTCTGTTACTCGTGGGAGACCTCCGGTGATATCGCCGGCCTTACTTACGACGCGAGGTATCTTGATGAGAACGTCACCGGCAGTAAGACGCTGACCGTCCTCAACTGTGATATGTCCGTTGATAGGGAAGTTGTATGTACGGAGCACTTCGCCGTCCTCGTTGACGATATGGCAAGTAGGAACTACTGCCTTGTCCTTAGATTCTGTAACGATGAGCTCGCGGAGACCTGTAGTATCGTCCTGCTCAACCCTGTATGTTACACCTTCCTTAACGCCTTCGAACTGAACCTTTCCTGAGAATTCTGTTACGATGACAGCGTTGAATGGGTCCCATGTAGCAATAACTGCATCCTTCTCAACAACATCGCCTTCCTTGTAGAAGAGGCTTGAACCGTAAGGAACGTTCACTGAAGAGAGAACGATACCTGTGTTGATGTCGACGAAACGCAATTCTGCAAGTCGACCTACAACAATACGTCCGTCAGGATGCTCGTCTGTAGGACGATCGATGGTACGAAGTTCTTCGAACTCGAGGCGGCTCTTTGTCTTGGCAACGATCTGCGCATTGGCAGCGGCATTACCGGCAACACCTCCGGCGTGGAACGTACGGAGTGTAAGCTGTGTACCCGGCTCACCGATGGCCTGTGCGGCGATGACACCGACAGCTTCACCTTTCTGTACCATGCGTGAAGTTGCAAGGTTGCGTCCGTAGCACTTCATGCAGACTCCCTTCTTGCTTTCGCAAGTGAGAACTGAACGTATTTCTACGCTCTCAATGCCTGCAGCTTCGATTTCGGCAGCAATGCTTTCTGTGATTTCCTCACCCGAGGCAACAATGAGTTCGCCTGTAGATGGGTTCAATATGTCGTGAACTGATACACGTCCGAGAATTCTGTCAGCAAGAGAAGCGACAACGCGATCACCGTCCTTGAGTGCTGTACATACAAGTCCGCGCAGTGTTCCACAGTCTTCTTCCGTGATGATGACATCATGAGATACGTCAACAAGTCGACGTGTAAGGTATCCGGCATCGGCAGTCTTGAGGGCTGTATCGGCAAGACCCTTACGTGCACCGTGAGTAGAGATGAAGTACTCGAGCACTGACATACCTTCCTTGAAGTTAGAAAGGATTGGGTTCTCGATGATGTTGGCACCATCAGCACCAGCCTTCTGAGGCTTAGCCATAAGTCCTCTCATACCTGCAAGCTGAGCAATCTGGTCGGCAGATCCACGGGCTCCAGAGTCGAGCATCATGAATACGGCGTTGAATCCCTGATCGGCTTCTGTCATCTGCTTCATGAGGGTCTTCTTCAGCTTCTCGTTGACCTTTGTCCAAGTATCGATAACCTGGCTGTAACGGTCCTTGTCGGTGATGAGACCGAATGCGTAGTTCTGCTGAATCTGCTCGATTGCATCGTTACCTTCATCGACAATCTGCTTCTTTTCTGCAGGGATGATGATATCATCGAGGTTGAACGAAAGTCCACCTTCGTAAGACTTCTGATAACCGAGGTTCTTGATTCCGTCGAGGAAGTGGCACGCACGCGCCATACCTACTGACTTGATAACCTTTGAAATGACCTTCTTGAGTGCCTTCTTACCGATAACTTCGTTGACGAATCCAACTTCATCAGGAACGATGCCGTTGATGATGATACGTCCGACAGTTGTCTCAACCATGCGCTTAACGATATCGCCGTTCTCATCGAGGTCGTTTACAATACATTTGATAGGTGCGTGCACATCGACACGTCCTTCGTTGTATGCGATGATTGCTTCTTCTGGTCCGTAGAATATAAGGCCTTCACCTTTTGCACCAGGACGAACCTTTGAAATGTAGTAGAGTCCCAATACCATATCCTGAGAAGGAACTGTGATAGGTTCACCGCTGGCAGGAGAAAGGATGTTGTGAGACTGAAGCATGAGAAGCTGTGCTTCGAGAATTGCCTCGTTGCTCAAAGGCAAGTGTACAGCCATCTGGTCACCGTCGAAGTCGGCGTTGAACGCTGTACAAGCGAGCGGGTGGAGTTGAATAGCCTTACCTTCGATCATCTTAGGCTGGAATGCCTGGATACCGAGACGGTGAAGTGTAGGGGCACGGTTGAGCAATACTGGATGTCCCTTCATTACATATTCGAGGATGTCCCAGATTACAGGCTCACGACGGTCTACAATCTTCTTGGCAGACTTGACAGTCTTGACAATACCGCGCTCGATGAGCTTACGGATGATGAATGGCTTGTAGAGTTCGGCAGCCATGAGTTTTGGAAGACCGCACTCTCCCATCTTGAGTTCCGGACCTACGACGATAACTGAACGTGCTGAATAGTCGACACGCTTACCGAGGAGGTTCTGACGGAAACGTCCCTGCTTACCCTTGAGGGAGTCAGAAATAGACTTCAGAGGACGGTTTGACTCAGACTTGACAGCACTGCTCTTGCGTGAGTTGTCGAACAAGCTGTCGACTGCTTCCTGAAGCATACGCTTCTCGTTGCGGAGGATGACTTCAGGAGCCTTTATTTCGATAAGTCTCTTAAGACGGTTGTTACGTATGATAACCCTACGGTAGAGATCGTTGAGGTCGGATGTTGCAAAACGACCACCATCGAGCGGAACCAAAGGACGGAGCTCAGGGGGTGTAACAGGAATGTTGTGCATGATCATCCATTCCGGCTTGTTGCGACCTCTTGATGCACGGAACGACTCAACAACCTGCAGACGCTTCAAAGCCTCAGACTTACGCTGCTGTGATGTGTCCTGGTTGGCACGGTCACGAAGCTCGTAAGAAAGCTTGTCGAGGTCGACACGCTTGAGCATGTCCTCGATAGCTTCAGCACCCATCTTGGCAATGAACTTGTTTGGATCGCTGTCGTCGAGAAGCTGGTTGCCTTCTGGAAGATTGTCCATGATGTCATAGTACTCATCTTCAGTAAGCAGCTCATTATCCTGGATATTGTCGCCGTTGTTGGCAATACCTGCCTGGATGATGATGTAGCGCTCGTAGTATATGATTGAATCGAGTTTCTTTGTAGGCAAGCCGAGCAGATATCCGATCTTGTTAGGCAATGATCTGAAATACCAGATGTGTGCAATAGGTACGACCAATGAAATATGGCCAGTACGCTCACGGCGCACCTTCTTCTCTGTAACTTCAACACCGCATCGGTCGCAGACAATGCCTTTGTAACGGATACGCTTGTACTTTCCGCAGTGGCACTCGTAGTCCTTTGTTGGACCGAAAATGCGCTCGCAGAAAAGACCGTCACGCTCCGGCTTGTACGTACGGTAATTGATAGTTTCAGGTTTCAAAACCTCTCCATACGAATTCTCCAAAATCTCTTCCGGCGAAGCAAGACCTATGGTGATTTTCGTAAAATTAGTCTTTATCTTAGAATCTTTCTTAAATGCCATTTCTCAAATTATATATGAAAGATTAATATTATTCCAAAGTAATGCTCAAACCAAGTCCGCGGAGCTCGTGAAGCAATACGTTAAGAGACTCTGGTATGCCTGGAGTCGGCATAGGATCACCCTTGACAATAGCCTCGTAAGCCTTTGAACGTCCGACAACGTCATCAGACTTGATGGTAAGTATTTCCTGAAGAACATGGGATGCACCGAATGCCTCCAATGCCCAGACTTCCATTTCTCCGAAACGCTGACCTCCGAACTGAGCCTTACCTCCAAGAGGCTGCTGAGTGATGAGTGAGTAAGGACCGATAGAACGAGCATGCATCTTGTCTTCAACCATGTGACCGAGCTTAAGCATGTATGTGATACCTACTGTAGCCGGCTGGTCGAAACGCAAACCTGTTTCACCATTGTAAAGGTATGTCTTGCCGAAGCGTGGAAGACCTGCTTTGTCAGTCCATTCGCAGAGGTCATCGAGAGATGCACCGTCGAAGATTGGAGTTGCGAACTTAAGACCGAGCTTCTTTCCTGCTGAACCGAGGACAGCCTCGAAAATCTGACCGAGGTTCATTCGTGAAGGCACACCCAGCGGGTTGAGCACGATATCAACTGGTGTTCCATCCTCGAGGAACGGCATATCTTCCTGACGTACGATCTTTGATACGATACCCTTGTTACCGTGACGTCCGGCCATCTTATCACCGACACCAATCTTTCTCTTCTTTGCGATGTAAACCTTTGCCATCTGGATGATTCCCGAAGGAAGTTCATCACCGATTGTGATAGCAAACTTCTTGCGCTTGAGTTCTGCATCAAGGAGCTTGTACATCTTGAGATAGTTGATGACGAGGTCACGAATCATATCGTTTGTATGCTCGTCTGAAGTCCAGTTGCTGAGCTGAACTGTTGTATAATCAATATTGTCGAGTGCTCCAGCTATGAACTTAGAACCAACTGGGATAAGTACTGTTCCCATGAAGTCCTTTACACCCTGAGAAACCTTGCCGTCTGTGAGTGTGAGGAGCTTGTCGATGAGTATTGCACGCAAATCGTTTGCTTTGTCCTCGAACTCGGCATCTATCTTAGGAAGGATGAGCTTGTCGGCATTCTTTGAAGCTCTGGTCTTCATTGCTCTTGAGAAGAGCTTCTTGTCGATAACGACACCGCTCAAAGATGGAGTAGCCTTGAGAGAAGCATCCTTAACATCACCGGCCTTATCACCGAAGATAGCTCTAAGAAGTTTTTCTTCTGGTGAAGGATCAGATTCTCCCTTAGGAGTGATCTTACCGATGAGGATATCGCCTGGAGCTACACGTGCACCAACGCGGATGATACCGTTTTCATCAAGATCCTTTGTAGCTTCTTCACTTACATTTGGAATATCAGAAGTGAGCTCTTCTACACCACGCTTTGTTTCGCGTACTTCAAGAGAGAACTCATCTACATGAACAGAAGTAAGGAGGTCCTCACGAACAACACGCTCGTTAAGCACGATGGCGTCCTCGTAGTTGTAACCCTTCCAAGGCATGTAAGCAACGAGGAGGTTTCGACCGAGAGCCAATTCTCCATCGGCTGTAGCATAACCTTCAGTAAGGATATCGCCCTTCTTGACACGCTGACCGCGATCGCAGATAGGACGAAGGTCGATAGTCATGTTCTGGTTTGTTCTGCGGAACTTTGGAATCTTATATTCTTTGAGCGCTGGCTCGAAGCTTACAAATTCCTCGTCCTCTGTACGGTCATAAAGAACACGGATAGTTGTTGCGTCAACATACTCGATAACACCATCGCCTTCAGCTGTAATCATTGTACGTGAATCTTCACATACCTGCTTCTCGATACCTGTTCCTACGATTGGAGACTCAGTACGGAGCAATGGAACTGCCTGGCGCATCATGTTAGATCCCATGAGTGCACGGTGAGCGTCGTCATGCTCGAGGAACGGAATGAGTGAAGCCGCAATTGATGCAATCTGCTGAGGTGCCACGTCCATAAGGTCAACCTGTGTAGGAGGCACAACTGGATAATCGGCATCCTGACGGCACTTAACCTTAGTTCTGATGAAGTGGCCTTCGTCATCAAGCGGAGCATTTCCCTGTCCGATGATCTTTGCCTCTTCCTCTTCTGCAGAAAGATAGAGGACATGGTCGTTGTTGATGTCAACCACACCATCATTTACCTTACGGTATGGAGTTTCGATGAATCCAAGATCATTGATCTTTGCATATACACACAAAGAAGAAATAAGACCGATGTTTGGTCCTTCTGGAGACTCGATAGGACAAAGACGACCGTAATGCGTATAGTGTACGTCTCGAACCTCGAATCCGGCACGCTCACGTGACAAACCTCCAGGACCGAGGGCAGAAAGACGTCTCTTATGTGTAACTTCCGCCAGCGGGTTCGTCTGGTCCATGAACTGTGAAAGTGCATTTGTACCGAAGAACGAATTGATAACGGAAGAAATAGTCTTAGCATTGATAAGGTCTGTCGGAGTGAAGACCTCATTGTCGCGCACGTTCATTCTCTCGCGGATAGTTCTGCTCATACGTGCAAGACCTATTGCGAACTGATTAGAAAGCTGTTCGCCGACAGTTCTAACGCGACGGTTGCTCAAGTGGTCGATATCATCAACTACAGCCTTAGAGTTAGCCAACTCGACGAGGTACTTGATGATTTCGATAATATCTTCTTTTGTAAGAACGCGTACATCAGGATCAGTATCCAGATGAAGCTTCTTATTGATTCTGTAACGGCCTACATCGCCAAGGTCATAACGCTTCTCTGAGAAGAAAAGGTTGTTGATAACTTCTCTTGCACTGGCATCATCAGCAGGATCCGCATTACGCAACTGACGGTAGATGTACACAACAGCTTCCTTTTCTGAGTTGCTTGGGTCCTTCTGCAATGTATTGAAGATGATTGAGTAGTCAGAAACGTTAGCATCTTCCTGGTGAACGAGAATGTTGTCTACTCCAGACTCCAAAATCTCTTCGATGTGCTCTTCCTCAAGAACAGTTTCACGGTCGATGACTACCTGGTTTCTTTCAATAGATACAACTTCACCAGTATCTTCATCTACGAAGTCTTCATTCCATGACTTAAGAACACGAGCTGCAAGCTTGCGACCAAGACACTTCTTGAGATTTGCCTTTGTAACCTTAACTTCTTCGGCCAAATTAAATATACGCAAGATATCCTTATCCGTTTCGAAACCGATTGCGCGCAACAATGTAGTTACAGGCAACTTTTTCTTACGGTCGATGTAAGCGTACATTACATTGTTAATATCCGTAGCAAACTCAATCCAAGAACCCTTGAAAGGTATGATACGCGCTGAGAAGAGAGGAGTTCCGTTTGCATGTACACTTGATCCGAAGAATACGCCTGGAGAACGATGGAGCTGTGAAACTACAACACGCTCAGCACCGTTGATGACAAACGTACCGTTGTCGGTCATGTACGGTATAGGTCCAAGAAATACATCCTGTATAACAGTATCAAAATCCTCGTGTTCCGGATCCGAGCAATAAAGCTTCAGCTTAGCCTTCAAAGGAACACTGTATGTCAAACCGCGCTCAAGACACTCTTCGATGCTGTAACGCGGAGCATCAATATAATAGTCAAGGAACTCAAGAACAAAATTGTTTCGCGTATCAGCGATTGGGAAATTCTCTGCAAAAACCTTATAAAGGCCATCGTTCTTACGCTTCTCTGGCGGTGTGTCGAGCTGAAGGAAATCTCTGAACGACTTCAGCTGCACATCAAGAAAATCCGGATATGGCAAAGGATTCTTGACAGAAGCAAAGTTTACTCGGTTATTAACTATTTTAGACATTTGGGAAAAAATGTAGAATTACTAGAATTATAAACACAAAAAGGTTAAGAACCTTCAACCTGAAGATTCTTAACCTCAAATATATCTGCTGAATAATTATTTAATCTCAACTTCAGCACCAGCAGCCTCGAGAGCAGCCTTCAAAGCGTCAGCAGCAGCCTTGTCTACGCCTTCCTTTACGTTGCAAGGAGCAGCATCAACAAGATCCTTAGCCTCTTTCAGACCAAGACCGCAAGACTCCTTAACAGCCTTTACAACCTGCAATTTAGCAGCACCAGCGCTCTTCAAAACTACATCGAAAGATGTCTTCTCCTCTGCAGGAGCAGCACCAGCTGCAGGACCAGCAGCAACAGCAACAGCTGCAGCAGCAGGTTCGATACCATACTCATCCTTGAGGATATTCTTAAGTTCACTAACTTCCTTTACTGTCAAATTTACCAATTCTTCAGCAATAGCTTTCAAATCTGCCATTTTCTTGAAATTTTAATGTTATTTATTTTTTTATTTTTCTAGTTAAATTATTCTGCTCTCTCAACCAAAGTATCCAAAACTCCGTGTATTGTGTTTGGAGCTGAATCCAAAGCAGAAAGAACATTCATAGTTGGAGCTTCCAAGAGAGAAACAACCTCAGCAATGAGTTCATTCTTGCTCTTGATAGCAACAAGGGTGTCGAGCTGATCAGCACCTACATAGAAGCTTTCTTCAGCATAAGCTCCCTTCAAAGCAGGTTTGTCATTGTGATCTTTAGCAAACTCCTTGATCAACTTTGCAGGTACATTAGCTGTATTGCAAAGCATCAAACCAGTTGTACCCTTCAAGCACTCTGCAAGAGGTGAGAAATCATTGTCCAATCTTTCAAGAGCCTTCTCGAAAAGAGTGTTCTTAACCACCTGGAGTTTTACCTCAGAACCGAAACACTTTCTTCTCAAAGCGCTTGTAGTAGAAGAATCCAAACCAGTCATATCTACGAGGTAGAAATGAGAGTAGTTCTTCAATGTCTCTACGAGACTATCTATCAGCAAGCTTTTATCTTCCTTCTTCATAATCTACAATTTAAATTTCTACAGATTTAGGGTCAACTTTTACACCCTTACTCATTGTACTAGAGAGGAAAATACTCTTGATATATGTACCTTTTGCAGTAGCAGGTTTAAGCTTGATGATGGTATTGATGAATTCCTTAGCATTCTCAACCATCTGCTGAGGAGTGAAAGACACCTTACCGATTGATGCGTGAACGATACCGCTCTTGTCAACCTTGAAGTCAATCTTTCCTTGTTTTACCTCACGTACAGCCTTTGCCACGTCCATAGTAACTGTACCGCTCTTTGGATTAGGCATCAAACCGCGCGGACCAAGAACACGACCGAGAGCACCGATCTTACCCATGCATGAAGGCATAGTAATGATCACGTCAACGTCAGTCCATCCTCCTTTGATCTTTTCGATATACTCATCGAGACCTACATAATCAGCACCAGCCTCTGTTGCAGCAGCTGCTACATCAGGTGTACACAAGCAAAGAACTCTTACCTGCTTACCTGTTCCGTTAGGCAAAGAAACAACACCTCTGACCATCTGATTTGACTTACGAGGGTCAATACCCAAACGGATATCGATATCGAAAGAAGCATCAAATTTTGTGTATGTTATTTCTTTTACCAGATTAGCAGCTTCACTCAAAGTGTAAGCTTTCCCTGCTTCAATTTTGTCTGAAACTGATTTCTGATTTTTTGTCAATTTGCTCATTTTAATTGAAGTTTAAATTATTTACCAGGGAATTCTCCTTTAACAGTGATACCCATGCTTCTTGCTGTTCCTGCAATCATAGACATTGCAGATTCAATTGTAAAGCAATTCAGGTCAGCCATCTTGTCCTCTGCTATGGTACGGATCTGATCCCATGTAACCTCAGCAACCTTAGAACGGTTTGGCTCTGCAGAACCCTTCTTCACCTTAGCGATCTCCATAAGCTGTACAGCTGCAGGAGGAGTCTTTATAACGAAATCGAAAGACTTATCTGTGAAGTAAGTGATAACAACAGGCAAAATTTTGCCAGCCTTATCCTGAGTTCTGGCATTGAATTGCTTACAGAAATCCATAATGTTTATTCCCTTAGAACCCAATGCAGGTCCTACTGGAGGTGATGGATTTGCAGCGCCTCCCTTAATCTGTAATTTGATTAAACCAGCAACTTCCTTAGCCATTTTCTTTGTATTTAAAAAGTTATACTTACGATATAAGAAAAGAAAAGTGTCCGTAACATGACACTACTCTTTCTCAACTTGTGAAAAGCTTAATTCAAGCGGAGTTACACGTCCGAATATCTTAACCGAAACTTTAAGTTTTTTCTTTTCTCCGTTGACTTCTTCAATAATACCATTGAATCCGCTGAACGGACCATCTGCGACTTTGACAGACTCCCCTACTGCATATTCAACAACTGTTTCCGCATTGGACTCACTTATTGCATCTGCAGTACCAAGCAAGCGCTTTACTTCATAACTTCTCAGCGGTGTCGGATTTTCCGTACCTCCTAAAAAGCCTAAAACGTTTGGAGTGTTTCTTAACATGTGAGGAATCTCACCTACTAAAGCAGCTTCCACCAAAACATACCCTGACAAGAGAGTCTTTTCAGTAACAGTACGCTTGTTGTTGCGTACCTGAACAACTTTTTCAGTAGGTATAAGAACTTGTGAAACGTAGTCACTCAATCCGTGGTTCTTAACGTCCAACTCAATGTATTCTTTGACTTTTGATTCTTTTCCACTTATAGCACGCAGAACGTACCATTTCTTTTCAAGCTCAGCCATTTCCTACATCTTAATTAAAGAGTGAATATATAACCTTCAGAAGTTCTTCAAAGACAGAATCCATAACAAAAACCAATAATGCTATAACAATGGAAGCTTTTAAAACTGTCAGAGCACTATTAGTAAGTTCCTTATAAGACGGCCAAGTTACTTTATGTACAAGCTCATCGTAGGATTCTTTACAATAATCAGCTATACTTTTAAACATACTTTATACACTTTAGCACGGGAAGAGAGGCTCGAACTCCCGACACCTGGTTTTGGAGACCAGTGCTCTGCCAACTGAGCTATTCCCGTAGATAGTCAGCCACGAGGGCTGACTAGAAGTTATAATGATTAGTCAAAAACTTCAGTGATCTGACCAGAACCTACTGTACGTCCACCTTCACGGATAGCGAAACGAAGACCTACGTTGATTGCTACTGGGTAGATGAGTTCAACTGAAATCTCAACGTTATCACCAGGCATTACCATTTCAACTCCTTCTGGAAGAGTGATTTCACCTGTACAGTCCATAGTTCTGAGGTAGAACTGAGGGCGGTAGTGGTTCTTGAATGGAGTGTGACGGCCACCTTCTTCTTTCTTAAGAACGTAGATAGAAGCCTTGAATCCCTTGTGCGGAGTGATGACACCCGGGTGTGTGATAACCATACCACGCTTAACATCCTTCTTGTCAACACCACGGAGAAGAAGACCTACGTTATCACCAGCTTCACCTTCGTCAAGAATCTTACGGAACATCTCAACACCAGTTACAACTGACTTCATGTCTTCACCAAGACCGAGGATCTGAACTTCGTCACCAACCTTAACAACACCAGTTTCGATACGTCCAGTAGCAACTGTACCACGACCTGTGATTGAGAATACGTCCTCAACTGGCATCAAGAATGGTTTTTCAATATCACGAACAGGCTCCTGAATCCAAGTATCAACAGCGTCCATGAGCTCCATTACCTTGTCTTCCCATTCAGGAACACCGTTAAGAGCTCCAAGGGCACTACCACGGATGAATGGAGTATCCTCTTCGAAATCGTACTGTGCCAAAAGATCGCGCATTTCCATCTCAACGAGATCAAGCATTTCAGCATCGTCAACCATATCGCACTTGTTCATGAAGACAACAAGACGTGGAACGTTCACCTGACGAGCCAAAAGGATGTGCTCACGAGTCTGAGGCATTGGACCATCTGTAGCAGCAACTACGATGATTGCACCATCCATCTGAGCGGCACCAGTAACCATGTTCTTTACATAGTCAGCGTGTCCCGGGCAGTCTACGTGTGCGTAGTGACGCTTTGCAGTCTCGTATTCAACGTGTGAAGTATTGATTGTTATACCACGTTCCTTTTCCTCTGGAGCGTTATCGATCTGATCGAAAGACTTGATTTCGTCAGCTTTTGTGAAACCTCTTTCTGCCAAAACCTTTGTGATAGCGGCAGTCAAAGTAGTCTTACCATGGTCAACGTGACCGATAGTACCAATGTTCACGTGCGGTTTCGTGCGCTCGAATTTTTCTTTTGCCATAGCTTTATCTATTACGTTATTAAAATGTTATCAAATTTAATTTCAAACAAACAGAGCTGTTAACGAGACTTGAACTCGTGACCTCTTCCTTACCAAGGAAGTGCTCTACCGCTGAGCTATAACAGCATTCAGGCTAAGCCTAGAGCGGAAAACGGGGCTCAAACCCGCGACCCCCAGCTTGGAAGGCTAGTGCTCTATCAACTGAGCTATTTCCGCATTGCAATCATAGCATGTGGGTACAGATGGATTCGAACCACCGAAGGCGAAAGCCAGCAGATTTACAGTCTGCCCCATTTGGCCACTCTGGAATGTACCCGATACTGTTGCAATAAGTGACCCTTTATCCGGGCCTTATTTTGAGCCTCTTGTCGGATTCGAACCAACGACCCCGAGATTACAAATCACGTGCTCTGGCCAACTGAGCTAAAGAGGCTTAAAGACCGTCCGCATAGAGTGATCTATGCGAAACGGGTGCAAATTTAAGCAATTATTATTTAACTGCAAACTTTTACAGAGTTTTTTTCATGCTTTGCTCTGTTTTTCTTTATATTTTGAGAGCTGTTTCTCCAAAGCTCCCAATGCTTCCGTTACTGCTTCTTCAAAAGAGTCGCAAACTTTCTCTGCAAACAGCTCGTCGCCAGGCAACAGAATTTTGACACCGGCAGACTTGTTCAATGCCGTTTCAGGCTTTACGACTTTCAGCGACACCTCGACTTTCATTATATTGTCACAAAATCTATCCAACTTACTAACCTTCTTCTGGATAAACTCCTGCAACTTCATTGTTGCTTCGAATTTGATTGCTTTAATGTTTATATCCATAGTACTACATTTTTAAGAACGCGGATGTGCATTCTTGTAAATTTCCTTCAACTCCTCGAAAGTTGTATGGGTGTAGACTTCAGTTGTCGCAAGACTGGCATGTCCCATCAGCTTCTGTATAGAAACAAGGTCCGCATTGTGGTTCATCATGGCCGTCGCAAATGTATGCCTCAACACATGAGGGCTACGTTTCTTCATTGTAGTAACCTTCGACAGATTACATGCAACGATATGCTCCAGCGTACTGACCGGCAGTGCTCCTCCCTTGTCACCTACAAAAAACCTTAGAAAAGACGTATTGCCAAACTCTCTGCTTCTGGCATCCAGATACGACCGCATCTGTTCATCAAGTTCTGAGCCGAAAGGCACAATCCTCTGTTTGTTCCTTTTACCCGTCACCTTGATGCATCTGCCATGAAGATCAACATCCTCATCTTTCAGGTTCAGTAGTTCAGACCGCCTTATACCGGTATGGTAGAACGTCATTATTATGAGTTTATCCCTAATTCCATCAAAACCGTCTCCGAAATCGACATCATCCAAGAGCCTATCCATTTCCTTATCTCTAAGAAAACAAGGCAAAGGCTTCTTATTCTTTGGCCCGCTTATCTTTCTTGTCGGGTCTTTGTCGACCAAGCCGCGTCTCAATAGAAACCGGTAAAAAGAACGGAGCGCACTCAATTTACGGTTAACAGATGCAGAACTCATGTGTTTATTTTCAACCATGTCGATCATCCACTCCCGGATAATCTCTGCATCCAGCTTTTCCCATGTCATATTGCTGTCAGAATTCTTGAAGAAATCTTCCAATTGCTTCAAATCATCTCCGTAGCTCCTTACCGTACAAGAAGAACAGTTCTTCTCTATTTCAAGGTAACGAAGAAATAAATCTGTCAGCATAACATCAACCGCTATTTCATGCGACTAATTTAGGATTTATTTTTTAAAAAGCAATCAATCAAAAGCGATTTTTTAATTAATCACATAATAATCGGGCTAAAGCCCTCAAGAATTACTCTTCTACAGTTCTGAGCTTGTTTACATAGATAGCGTGCTGCATCTTTATACGCTTCAAAACAGATGGTTTGTCATACTGCTTGCGAGCTCTAACTTCCTTAATCACGCCAGTCTTCTCTGCTTTTCTCTTGAACTTCTTGAGAGCCTTCTCGATGTTCTCACCTTCTTTTACAGGTACAATAATCATTACGTTTTAATTTTTATTGGTTTTAAAATTAATAAATTATTCTTTTCGTCAGGGTTTACCCAACGACCGGCAAAAATACGCATTGTTTGTTATTTGACAAAACTTTATCACATTTTTTTGATGCCAAATGCTTAAAACTCACACTCATCCGACATTTTTCGTCAAGCATCACATCAAAAAAAAAGCGGATGCAATAAAATTCTGTTACTCCGATATAAGACAAACAACCTCAAAACAAAAAGCGGTACGCTGACAACGTCAACGTACCGCATATATGGTAAAATCCGAATTAAATCAGACAATCCTCAAATTAGAGGTTTGGATTGATCTTGCTCCACTCAGAAATAGCAGGAACAATGTTGAGAGTTACGAGCTCATCACGCATCTTGCAAAGGTGCTCGTAGCTTGCATCCAATTTTGCAACCTCTTCTGCAGTTCCTGTAGGAACCTCATAATGGCAACCTGTTGTATCCATAGTTGTGTTCATTGCCATCATAATGTGGTTGTACTTATCAGTATTTACATAAGCACCTGCAGGCCAACGGAATGTTTCGCCACCCATAACTGAGCGAATCATTTCTACAGAAAGATATGCAGGGCTCTGGAAAGAAGAACGTCCGCGGAGTTCGATGATCTTAGCACCACCCTTTGTAACGTCAACCTTCATCTGCTCCCACTCTTCTGCTGGGAATTCTGCAGTACCGATGATTTCGTTCAATGGCTTGCCGGCAATCTTAACAGCAGAACCGAACACTGCCATCTGCTCTCCGTGACCACCGTAAGTTGCGCATCCTGTAACCTCGCTCTGCATTACGCCGAACTTCTTTGCCAAAGCGCTCTGAAGTCTTGTAGAGTCGAGAGCAGCAAGAGTTGTAACCTGTGATGGTTTCAATCCAGAATAAAGCAATGTTACAAGACCTGTAAGGTCAGCTGGGTTGAAAATGATAACAACATGCTTTACATCAGGACAATATGTTTTGATATTTTTACCGAGCTGTTCTGCGATTTCGCAGTTGCCCTTAAGAAGATCCTCGCGAGTCATACCAGCCTTACGTGGAGCACCACCTGAAGAAATGATATATTTTGCATCCTTGAATGCTTCTGCTACATCAGTTGTTGCAGTGATGTTTACATCTCCGAAACCGCTCTGACGCATTTCTTCAGCAACACCTTCTGGAGAAAATACATCATACAGACAGATGTTTGAAGTAAGACCCATCATAAGCGCTGTCTGTACCATGTTTGAACCGATCATTCCTGCAGCTCCAACAATAACGAGCTTGTCATTTGTTAAAAATCCCATAATAAATTATTATTTATAATTAAACAAATCGTTCCTAGCTTCAATCTTTTTGACTATGCAAATATATGAAAATCCGACAAGATTAGCAACTGTGACTTTTTATTTATTGCTCCGTTTTTCATATCTAACATATTTTCACGCAAAAGAAATCCCTGCACTCTTTTTTGTTAATTACAGATTGCAAAATGCCGCATAAGTTTTACAAGCGAACGACTCAGTGCATGATGCTTACAAATTATAAACATATTTACTTAACTTTGTAGTATCAGACTCTAATTAATATACATATAAATGCCATGAACAAGATAAAAGAAAGAATGGAGTCGCTCAGGACTCTGATGAGAGCAAACAATCTGGATGCTTTCATAACACCTAGTACAGATCCTCATTCCGGAGAATACGTTCCAGACAGATGGAAATCCAGAAGCTGGATATCCGGTTTTACGGGTTCAGCTGGAACGGCTGCCGCTACGTTGGACAAATGTGCCCTTTGGACAGACTCCCGATATTTCCTGCAGGCAGAAGAACAGCTGAAGGATACTGACTATGTGCTCATGAAAGAGAAGATCGAGGGTACACCATCTGTAGCAGAATGGTTGACCGCCAATCTGAAAAGCGGAGACACAGTGGGTGTAGACGGATGGACAAACACAGTGACAGCTGTTGAAGAGCTGGCTGAAGAATTGAAACTTAAGGGCATCAAGCTCCGTACAGACATAGATCCTTATGACACAATCTGGGAAGACAGACCTGAGATTCCTGCTCAGAAAGCATTCATTCACCCGATAAAATATGCAGGAGAAACAAGTGCAAGCAAATTGGCAAGAATCAGGGAAAAACTTCAAAAAACCAATGCCGACGCTTTGCTTATCTCAATGCTGGACGAAGTGGCATGGACAACGAACCTGCGCGGAAACGACATCGAATACAATCCGGTATTCGTAAGCTACCTGCTTGTAACTACAGAAAGCGCCACACTCTACACCAGAAAATGCAAAATTGACGCAGAAACAGAAGAACTGCTGAAGACAGAAGGAATCGATGTAGAGGAATACTCACAGATTGAACAATCTCTGAAATCATTCAAAGGACGTGTAATGGTCCAGCCAGACAAGACCAACTACAGAGTTTACTCGTTCATAAGCAATCCGCTGAGATGCGAATGCCCGGTCTCTTACATGAAAATCATGAAAAACGAAGTAGAGATAAATGGATACCGCAGTGCCATGCTCAAGGATGGAATTGCCATGGTAAGATGGATGAAATGGATGACAGAGGCCGTAAAGAATGGAAATCAGACGGAATTGTCGCTGGAAAAGAAATTATACGAATTCAGAGCTGAGCAACCGCTTTTCAAGGGCGAAAGCTTTGCCAGCATCATGGGATACGGACCTCACGGCGCCATAGTGCACTACGAACCGACAGAAGAAACCGACATTCCCGTGAAGCCTGAAAGTCTTCTGCTCATCGACTCCGGAGGCCAATATCTGGACGGAACGACAGACATAACGCGAACAATACCTCTTGGTCCGCTCACAGATGAAGAAAGACGCGACTATACACTCGTACTTCGTGGATTCATAAACTTGGGACGTGCGCATTTCCCTAAAGGTACATGCGGTACGCAACTCGACTGCCTGGCCAGAACACCTATGTGGGAATACGGCATCAACTATCTGCACGGAACAGGCCACGGCGTAGGTTCATTCCTCAATGTACACGAAGGTCCTCACCAGTTCAGAATGAACCACATGCCGACCACTCTTGAACCGGGAATGACCATAACGGACGAACCTGGAATATACATAGAGGGGAAGCATGGAGTAAGGCACGAAAACACAATGTTGATAGTATACGACAAGGAAGGCATAACATTCGGTCCGTACTACAAGTTTGAACATCTGACACTATGCCCGATATTCACATCACCAATCATCAAAGAAATGATGCAGGACGAAGAAGTAAAGTGGTTCAATGAATATCAAGAAACTGTCTACGAGAAACTGTCGCCAAATCTTGACGAAGAGCACAGACAGTGGCTGTACGAAATAACAAGACCTATTTGAAAAAACAGAAAAGAAAAACATATATGGCACTAATCAAAACAGTATTGGGCAAAACGCCCAAATTCGGCAAAGACTGCTATTTTTCAGAGAATGCAACCATTATCGGCGATGTCGAGATGGGAGATCAATGTACAGTTTGGTTCAACGCAGTTGTAAGAGGCGACGTGAACTATATAAAAATCGGAAACCGAGTGAACATACAGGACGGTTCGTGCCTGCACACCACTTACGAGAAGGCGGCGATAGAAATTGGTGACGATGTCACTATTGGGCACAACGTCACGCTTCATGGATGCACCATACACAGCGGAGCACTTATCGGAATGGGTGCAACCGTATTGGACAAAGCCGATATAGGAGAAGGCGCCATAGTCGCCGCCGGCGCGCTTGTTCTGCAGCATACAAAAATCGGCCCTGGAGAATTGTGGGGAGGAGTACCTGCTAAATTCATTAAAAAAGTGGAACCACAACAGGCCAAAGAACTCAATCAAGGCATTGCAAACCATTACATAATGTATGCCGATTGGTACAGAGACAAGTAAAACATTCGGAACACACGTTCACTGAAACCGAAAACAGCGTAAGGGCTCAAAAACAAAACTGCGAGCCCTCACAATAAAAATTGCGGGCGCTCGGAATTCACATCCTGAGCGCCCGCAATTTTTTGTCTATATCAGTAGAAAAGGCTGAAATCTAAAAATTCATCTTCAAGAACATCATCATTTACCGTTGAAAATATTTACTCCGACAAGGAATCTTATAGTACCGACATTATTCGAAAGAACAAGATTGCGGTCCCAATAAAGCGATGTATGCAGATCATAAGTTACCGTAAGACTGTATTTGTCGCCACGCCACTTTACAGCAAGATCATTGACGAAATCGCAGCTTACCGAATCGAACAGGCTACGCTTACTCTTACCTATGTCATCTTTGCTCATGTGCCTGTAACCCACAGCCGGATTAGAAGCCAGCGCAATCATCCATCGTTTACCTATAACCCAATTGTAGCCATAACCGAATCTGACAGCATAATCCCAATAGCGGATTCTATTGAAAAGCATGAAACAGCCCATATTGTCCTTTATTTCATCTGGAATTTTGCCTTGATCTACGTTTGTATTCTGGTATACGAAACTGAATCCAAGCATGAAACTGCCACTGCTCCGCTTCTGCACAGCCGTATTCTTGCTGAACGCCGATGTCCACGAATATTTCCTATTATTGAACACGTACGCGATGTTTGCCCCCAACATATAAGCCTTCAAGCCATTGAATTCATACATGTTGTCGGGAATAATATCGCTGTAAATATTAGATATGCGAGAATTTTCACTAGACTTGAAATAATACGCTTCACCTATCAGCTTACTGGTATTGAGTTTGAAAGTCAATCTACGTCCGGAAACACCGCTTTTTCCACCTTTTTCACACAACGGATTAAGATTAAGAAAACCGCCGACACCTATGGCTTTCCAATACACATAACCTCCAATGGCATAAGACATGTCTGAGACAATGCTGAGACGCGCATCGTCATTACGCGAGCGTATGTCGTAAAACTCATGCACTGCACGAACACCAGCCATGACCGTCAGACCTTTGGGAGACGGCTTCACATAATTGGAATCCACCTGATTGAAAAAACGGCCGACATTTCGTGCTATGCCGTAAATTTTGGAAAAGAAAGATGGTTTATCAGAAACAGAGACAGCGCTGTCTGTTTCTGTACAAGAAGAATTGCCTATACAAGGCCTAGAAAAACTATCAGACGTATCATTCACACATAAACTGATGTACTTCATCTCCGTCCGTTGCTCGGCCGAAGCAGAAGCTCTGGCGGAGATGAAGAGCATCATTAAGATAATGTATAAATGAAACGTTTGCATCAAAGTTGAGACCTAAGGGTTGTATAACTGCGTCATGAGCACACCGTTGCAGTATCGGTTTTGCCGTTGAAAATTGCATCGAAGCATTTATCAGCGGCACCGGCATTTCCACTTATATATTCACCGGCTTTACGGCCTGAAGCTTCAAGGAATGCTCCGTCTGCCAGCAAACGGTCCATCTTCGCAGAAAATTCTCTGTAATCATTGAACTCAAAAGCACCTCCGCACTTAAGCAGATACTGCGCCTCGCGGAACTTTTTGTTGTTCGGCCCAATGAATACCGGTATACCATAAACCGCAGCTTCAGGCACATTATGTATGCCTGCTCCGAAACCACCTCCGACGAGAGCTATTTCGCCATATCGATATATCGAAGAAAGCTTGCCATAACAATCAACAATAAGAACTTCAGCATCCTTAACCGTTGAAATGTCGGCCTGAGTATAACGAACAATCTTGCGATCACCCAAGCAATCACAAATCTGCTTGATATGCTCATCGTCTATAACATGAGGTGCGATTACAAGTTTCCAGTCGCGGTGACGATTGAAATAAGGGATGTATATTTCATGGTCGGGTTGCCAGCTGCTGCCTGCAATGAAAGTTTTCTTACCATCCTTGAAAGCCTCAACAAGAGCCAGGTCTGCAGCCTGACGCCGGATATCCAGCACTCTGTCAAAACGCGTATCGCCGACAACTGTAACATTCGTGATGCCTTGCGAAGCTAGAAGATTTTTCGACTCTTCGTTCTGCACAAAGAGATGAGTGAAAAGCTTCAATACATGTGCTGAACCATACCACTTGAAAAAATACTGGGTGCTACGGAATATGCTGGAAACACTATAAGTAGGAACACCTCGCTTGTGCAAAGCAGTAAGATAGTTTTCCCAAAATTCATATTTTATGAATACAGCGATTTCAGGATTAACAAGATTCAAGAAACGCTTTACATTTCCTGGTGTATCGAATGGTAAATAACATACGATGTCTGCACCGTCATAATTCTTGCGTACTTCATATCCGGAAGGAGAAAAAAATGTAAGCAGAATCTTATATTCAGGATGAAAACGCCTCAAGCGCTCCATCAATGGTCTGCCCTGCTCGAACTCTCCCAACGAAGCAACGTGGAACCACACGTAACGGCCGTTCGGTTCAATATTCTCCTTCAGCAGTCTGAAAGTATTCTTCTGCCCGTTGATGAGCAAAGAAGCCTTCTTGTCGAACAATGCAACAATGCGGGCTGCCAAAGCATAAAAATATATAGCCAGATTATACACTTTGATTTGCTTTTGATTTAAAGTCCTTCTAAAAAATATCAGCCGCAATGCCTTTTTCAATACAATAAGACATTGCGGCAATAAAGTAAATATTTATCCAAGTACCTCTATGGCACGACGCATACGTGCCACAGTTTCTTCTTTACCCAAGAAAGCGGCCAGTTCGTACATGTCAGGTCCTTGTCCAGTACCTACAAGACATACACGCCATGCATTCCAAGGTTTTTTACCTTCTGTTTCAGCCCATACATCAACAACTGCTTTCTGAGCCTCTACAGAGAAATCGTCAAGTTTCTCCAACATATCAGCAAGTTCAGACATATCGGATGCTGAATTTTCCTTCCAATTCTTCTTGACGAACTTATCTTCCTTGCTGTACCCCTTAGGAGCTACGAAGAAGAAATCACACAAAGGCCACAAATCACTGATGAAGCTGACATTGCGTTTTTTCTTGTTTCCGTCGTTGTCTGTATATTCAACAACTTTCTGCTTCATCATACCTACGACCATTGCCTCGCGCTCAGGAGTAGACTCTATGCCGTTGGCACGAAGAATCTTGTCAAATTCAGGAGTCCAATCCTTATCTTCCAAACGAAGAAGATACTGATGATTGAACCATATACCTTTCACATAATCAAAACGAGCACCAGCCTTGCTGCACTTGCTGAGATCGAAAAGTGAAACCATCTCGTCGAGCGACATTATTTCCTGGTCGTTGCCTGGATTCCATCCCAAAAGTGCAAGGAAATTGATTACAGCTTCTGGAAGATAGCCTTTCTCTCTGTATCCTGAAGAGACTTCACCGCTCTTTGGATCGTGCCATTCCAATGGGAAGACAGGGAATCCCAACTTATCACCGTCGCGTTTTGACAACTTGCCGTTGCCCGTAGGCTTCAGGAGCAAAGGAAGGTGTGCAAATCTCGGCATAGTGTCTGTCCATCCGAAAGCTTCATAAAGAAGTACATGGAGAGGAGCAGAAGGGAGCCACTCTTCACCTCGGATTACGTGAGTAATTTCCATCAGATGGTCATCAACAATATTGGCAAGATGATATGTAGGAAGCTCGTCTGCACTCTTATAAAGAACCTTATCGTCAAGAATAGAAGAATTGATCTTAACGTCTCCGCGTATCATGTCATCAACATGAACATCGCGTCCCGGCTCGATCTTGAAACGTACGACATACTGCTCGCCGGCAGATATGAGACTGTCAACTTCTTCCTTGCTCATGGTAAGAGAGTTGCGCATCATACCTCTGGTTTTTGCGTCATACTGGAAATTCTCTATTTCCTCACGTTTCTTATTAAGTTCTTCAGGAGTATCAAAAGCAATGTAAGCCTTATCATTGTCAAGAAGAATCTTGACATATTTCTTATAGATGTCCTTGCGTTCCGACTGTCTGTACGGTCCGTGTTCGCCACCGAAACTAACGCCTTCATCAAACTTGATTCCCAGCCACTTGAAAGATTCAAGGATATATTCTTCTGCACCTGGAACAAAACGGTTTGAATCAGTATCTTCTATTCTGAACACAAAATCGCCACCATGCTGCTTTGCAAAAAGATAATTATACAACGCAGTACGCACACCTCCAATATGGAGCGGTCCTGTCGGACTTGGTGCGAAACGCACTCTTACTTTTCTTTCAGCCATAATATATTTTAAGATTTTTTAATTTGCCTGCAAAAGTAACTCTTTTTTTCCTAAAACAAAAACAAACAAGTTCATTCCCTTGTCCATAAAGGCATTGAAGCAAGTGTTTTTTCGTAGTCACCTATCAGACGCTTCATTATATGATCTATGGTGCAGACTTCACGTACCATTGAAGCAGCCTGCCCTATTTCCAATTCGCCTTCTTCAATATCGCCTTCAAATATACCGCGCTTGGCACGTCCACGTCCCAACAATGCTGACAGATCTTCAGCACTGGCACCGTTATTTTCAGCTTCTATGACAGCTTTCTGAAAGTTATTCTTAACGAGGCGTGTCGGAGCAAGTTTTTTCAGAAGAAGTTTTGTGTCTCCTTCTTCAAGATTTATACAAACATTTTTGAAATTATCGTGGGCTGAACTTTCTGCAGAAAGAGCAAATAAGGTTCCTATCTGTACACCGTCTGCACCTAAAGCCTGAGCCGCACACATTGCACTTCCGGAAGCTATACCTCCAGCGGCTATCAACGGCAAATCTGTAGCGTTACGCACAGCCGGAATAAGGCACATTGTGGTTGTTTCTTCACGTCCGTTATGTCCACCGGCTTCAAAACCTTCTGCCACAACGGCATCTACACCTGCTTCATTGCACTTGCGCGCAAATCGGGAACTGCTTACCACATGAGCGACCTTAACACCATGTTCTTTCAAAAAAGGAGTCCATGTCTTTGGATTTCCAGCCGATGTAAAGACGATGCCGACTTTCTCTTCTACAATTATGTCCATTATCTTATCCATCTCAGGATACATCAAAGGCACATTTACTCCAAAAGGCTTATCCGTAGCCTCACGGCATTTACTGATATGTTCTCTCAAAACTTCAGGATGCATAGAACCGGCGCCTATCAAACCTAAACCTCCGGCATTGCTTACAGCCGAAGCCAACCGCCAACCGCTGCACCATGCCATACCGCCTGCTATTATAGGATAGCGGATATCAAAAAGTTCACAAATCCTATTCATAAAAACATAAAGACTTTTTGAATGTTCTGCTTTCTAAATCAATCACATGATGACAAATATATAAAAAATGCCGAAACCAAGTAGTTGGAGTTTCGGCATTTTAAATCATTTACGGTTGCTATAACTATTAATCCATATGAAACATCTCTGGCAATGGTATTGAAATCGGAGAATTGTCTGGATTGACCTCCATTATGTCAGCCATGTAATCCCACCATTTCTGAACTATCGGATTAGATCCCATATCCTGCGAACCGGTATCTCCTTTGGTTTTCTGAAACGCAAAAAGGATGTTTGTCTCTTCATCAAGATAAATGGAATAATCGTATACTCCACCTTCCTGCAACAGTTTACGCATTTCAGGCCACAAAGCCGCATGACGTTTCTTGTACTCTTCCTTGAAACCAGGCTTCAAGAACATTTTGAAAGCTTCTCTCTTTTCCATGTTGTTATAGGTATTAAATTATTAATAAGATATCAAGGATAAAAACTATCCTCAATGTATAGTCACCATTGTAGCACCGAAACCGTATTCGCGGAAAGAGGCATCTTGATAAGTACACTTCTTATACTTATGCTTCAGTTCGGTTATGATGGCATTCCTAAGAACACCTTCGCCTTTTCCATGTATGAAAACTATCTTGCGGCCTTTTTCGTTGATATGTTCATCCATTGTTTTGCGGAACACACCCATCTGATAGTCTTTCATGTCGCCTGCAGACATTCCGGTTGTCGTATCGAGAAGTTCATCTATATGCAAGTCAACCTCTATAAGTGAATTCTTATCATTCTTATGCTGTTCTTTTACAGCATGTGGATGTTCATCACCCTTATTCTTTTCGAGCATGGCCTTTTTCAATTCTGATGCATCAACATTAAAGGACTTTGGTGCAACATCGTCTTTTACAACATCATATACCAATGCTGGAACATCAAAAAACAAAGATTCTCTGAAAGTGTGAAGTTTATAAAACTTGGTGGTATCTATTCTTAAATCCGCATTAACAGGAGACTTCAAGAGGAAACCTTTGTTCTCTTTATACGCAATAAGCTGTACCGCAAGTTTTTCCATCTCATTGAGCATAGAATGATCAAAAGTCTCAAGCATCAACTTTGTATTAGGTTCCACAACACCGCTTGATCTTAACTTCCAAGATGCATTCTCACACGACATATAAGTATACATTACGTAATAATTGCAGTCATTGACCAAATACGCCTCAAAACTTGTAGACGACATATTTCTGTTGTCTTCAGGCACGAACGCCAAAAAGACATTGAGTTTATCACCGTCACGGCGTTCCTGCGGTGCGGGTTTATATGCAATCGGGAGATCAGCAGGTTCAACGTCGACATCATCTTCCGGAACATCAGGTACACTGTTTGCCTTGGCATTCTTTTCAGTACGCTTATTACGCCCCATAGTATCAACTTTGGCAATATTGTAATCGTCAGTATCAATAACGACGCATTCGTTTATAGGCATCGGGATGTCAAATCCATCCTGATCCTCTACCAAAACTATATTACCCTTATCAAACCCTTTAACGATTCCGCCTCCTGTTTCACTTAGGAAACGAACTTTATCTCCTATTTTCATACTTAATCAAATTAACAAAATGGTATTATTTCATTCTTCAAGGAAAACACGACGATATTCCTGCTCGAAATTTGGAGTAAAAACATCTGAGCCAATGTTTGAAACAATCTCTTCACGCGACCAGAACCGACCGCCATCCAATTCTGCAGAAGGCAAAATCGGACCATCATAAACGGTTTTGTGCACAAACACCAGTTCACGTTCCCTATCTGACTCAAAGACATAGCTGACAATAAATTCTGGAACGAATTCCTCAATGCCCAGCTCTTCTGATACCTCACGCTTAAGTGCAGAAGACACGTCTTCACCAAGATCGACATGTCCGCCTACAGACGTATCCCATTTTCCAGGCTGTATATCCTTCCATTCAGGACGTTTCTGCAGAAAAAGATTCCCCTTGCCGTCAAATACATGCAGATGTACAACAGGATGCAAAAGTTTGCTGCCGCCATGGCACTCTCCACGTGTTGCCGTACCTACAATATTGCCATCTTCATCCACAACGGGAAAGAGTTCATCATTATTATCAAACAAATTAACCATAAACAATATTCATGAAGACAATATCAAGGTATCAATATAGAACTGTCACCATAACTCAAAAAACGGAAATCATGTGACAAGGCATAATCATAGATTTTTTTCCAATCGCCTTTAACGAATGCAGACACCAACAAAAGCAACGTACTCTGAGGCTGATGGAAGTTTGTAACCATTCTTCTGACTATGTGATATTCATATCCTGGAGCTATTATAATCTGCGTGCTTGTACGCAACGCATTCAACCCGTTATTCTCCAGATACGATTTAATATTCTCCAAAGCTTTGACTGTTGAAATCTTTTTGCCAGCATAATCATAAGGCATCCACTGCTCCACATGAAGTTCTTCTTCAGTCAAATCCATATTTTCCTCAAGCTTCAAACCTATGTAGTAAAGACTTTCCAAAGTACGCACAGACGTTGTACCTACGGCTGTAGCCTCTCCACCATGCGCAATGAGTTTATCTATGACACGAAGACTTACAGAAAAATATTCGGAGTGCATTTCATGTCCCTGAATTTCTTCACTTTTGACAGGTTTGAAAGTTCCAGCTCCGACATGCAGTGTAACTTCTTCACGTTCAATTCCAGCCTTGTCAAGACTTTCAAGTACACGTTCTGTGAAATGAAGTCCTGCAGTAGGCGCTGCGACAGATCCTTTAATTTTGGAGTATACAGTCTGATAGGTTTTCTTATCGCTCTCCTGGGTTTCTCTATTCAGATATGGAGGTATAGGCAACTCACCTACAACTTCAAGCACATCTGCAAAGGTCATGGAGTCATCATCCCAAGAGAACTCAACTCTATGGCTTGTACCATTCCCATGCTCTTCCTTTTTAACGGCCGTTAAAGTAAAATCCTTACCGCCTACATTGAAAGTCCTAGACAGCGCCCCTTCTTTCCATCTTTTCAAATTTCCAATCATGCAATACCATGAACAAGAGCCTGTAGACTGAAAATTCAATGCATAATCATTTGGAATAGCAGGTTCCAAACAAAAGACTTCAATCAAAGCTCCTGTTTCTTTCTTGAAATGAAGGCGCGCCTGAATAACTTTTGTATTATTGAAAACCATCAGTGAACCCTGCGGTATATACTTCGGCAAAGAAATAAAAACATCTTCTCCTACTTCGCCTTTGTTATAGACCAGAAGTTTACTGCTGTCACGTTCGGCAAGCGGGAATTTTGCTATCCGTTCATCCGGAAGCTCATAATTGAACTCATTTATCCTGATATGTCTTGTATCCATAAAAAGCTAAAGACTGGGCCGTCAGCCCAGTCACTAAAAACTTGTATACCCAATACTAATAGAGTTTACTTACACTCAAATTCTCTCAACCATTGAAGCCAGATTCTTGCGATCCTTAGGCTTGTTTTCGCAGTCTGGAGCTATATGTCCGATAGGTATAATAGCTACAGCTTCCAGCTCTGCAGGCTGAGGGAACAATTCAGCCAACATCTGAGTATTGGAATTGCAGACCCAACAAGTACCAAGTCCACAGTCTGTAGCGGCAAGACATATATGCTCTACAGCAATAGCAACATCAATATCGCCATGAGGCTTCATATCATATTTACGAACCCACTCTTCGTTCTTATTCTTATAAGCAATTATATACATTGGAGCAGTCCTGAACCAATCGCGGTTGTAGCATTTCCAAAGTTTCTCTTTTGCTTCCTGGCTTTCAACAACCAAGAATCTCCACGGTTGTCTATTAACAGCAGACGGAGCAGCCTGAAAACTTTCCAGGATATACGACATATCTTCCTCAGATACAGGTTCATCAGTATATTTTCTGGCAGAAAAACGTTTCATGCACAATTCAATAAAGTTCATAATTGTAAATTTTAGTTGTTGGTTTATAAATCGGGCTTACACAAAACTGATAGAAATACAGTTGTGACAAGCCCCTATCACCATCTGCATCCCATCATAACCCAATCATTTGGAAATAAGATCCAAGATCTGGTCTGCATGAATTTTAGTCTTGATTTGTTTGGGAGACATGATATTTTCAATTCTACCATCCTCGCTTATCAAGAATGTAGTTCTTAAAGTACCCTCAGTAGTTCTGCCGCACATGGTTTTCTCGCCCCATGCTCCCATTTCTTTCTGCAGAACTTTATCGGCATCACTTATCAAGATAAATGGAAGTTCATGCTTTGCAATAAATTTCTTATGCGAATCTGTACTGTCCTTGCTTACTCCTATCACCTCATACCCTTTTTCAATAAGTTCGGTGTATCGGTCGCGCAAGCTGCAGGCTTCAGCAGTACATCCTGGAGTGTTATCTTTTGGATAGAAATAAAGTACGACTTTCTTTCCGGCAAAATCACTCATTTTAACTTCCTTTCCATCCTGATCTACACCAAGCAGTTCAGGAACCTTATCTCCAATTTCCATAACCTTATTTTTATTTGATATGCTACAAACTTACTAAAATGTTTTCACAATATAGTACACAACACATAAAAAATGGCCGTGATTGTACGCTTAATGCTATAAAAAACGAGTTTTCAATCAAAGACGAACTTCACCTCCTTAAACTCATACCTTCTCAACAAACTGGCCTCATCACGCAAAAGCATATGGCCGCTAGGCTCAACGCGCTCAATGGTTGCATTGAAAACACCCGACTCATCTTCAAACCGGTGAATTCCGACACGACGATAAAGGGAACTGAAATATTCTTTATCGATTGCATCCCAATCTCCATTCTCAGCCATAATATAATATTTACAGAAATGCTTTATTATAGAAGCCAATACTTCTTCCCTGTCAATAACTTTGCCTGATTTCAACATAAGTGATGTCGGATGAGGTATGTCAGACTCAAATTCCGCCTGATTGACATTCACACCACAACCAAGAATGCAATTGCTGACATATTTTCCGTTCAAATCGCACTCAATCAATATTCCGCAAACCTTTTCGTCACCACAATAAATGTCATTTGGCCATTTTACGCTTACATCATCAACATATTCAGCACATGCATGACAAATGCTCAACGCTATTATTTCAGACATCAGGAATTGTCTATTGGCCATAAGAAAATCAGGGTGACAAAGCAAACTGAAAATAACATTCTTACCAGGCTGTGTTTTCCAAGAATTTCCCCGCATGCCTCGTCCAGCAGTCTGATTTTGAGTAACTGCCAAAGTAAAACCAGGCAAGGAAAATCCTGAAGATATCAAATTCTTAATATAATTGTTTGTGGAATCAACCTCATCAATATCTATCCTATTAATACTTAAGTTCTCCATATTGGTCCATTTTATAAATATGCACAAAATTAGCTATTAAGGATATAAAGAGCTATTTTTGCATCGAAATTGTTTTAAGCATATTAATATGGACAAAGATACATACTATATGAAAGCAGCCCTTGCAGAAGCCAGAAATGCACTTGCAAAGGATGAGGTACCTATAGGTGCAGTTGTTGTGTGCAAAGATCAAATCATCGGAAGAGGACACAATCTGACAGAAACGCTCCATGACGTCACTGCACACGCCGAAATGCAAGCAATCACAGCTGCAGAAGAATATCTCAACGGAAAGTACTTGGATACATGCACACTATACGTCACAGTTGAACCGTGCGTGATGTGCGCAGGAGCCATAGCATGGTCACAAATAGGAAAACTTGTATACGGGACAAGAGACGAAAAACGAGGATACCTCAAATATGCACCTCAAGCGCTGCACCCCAAAACAGAAGTTATTGGAGGCATATTGGCAGATGAAGCGGCAGATATGATGAAAAATTTCTTCAAGAAGAAACGATGACACCTCTATTAAAGAGTTGTCATTAGTCCTTCACCTCAACAAAATCTACATATTTACCTTCGTCCTTATCGAAAATCTTACCTTTTTTATTTCTCTTGCCTTTAGTTTCAGAACGATTATTTCTTCCAGAAAAATTGCTTGAGCGATTTGTATTTTCGGCATTATTTTCGAACGGGCCATTGTCCGAAGCAAACTTTCCACCACCGAATAAACGGGATATATAGTTTCTTATCGCAACTCCTGCTATAACAACAATTACCAAAACAAGCAAGAATACGAATCCCAAGAAACTGATTATACCACCTATAAAACCTAATATTGCCATATTTTCAAGATTATGCATTAACTTCTGCTATACCATATAGCAAAAAACATGCCAACAAAACGGAAGTGCTATAAAATTCTGAAAAAGCTGAACGCAAATCACTTTCTTCCGAAAACAAACGCTCCTATCGACATCAGCAGATACAAACCGATACACAAGGCCATACCTCTAGACACAACCAACGCTATGTTGCCAATTGAAGCGCCATATACAAATGAAAGCAAGAGTACAAGAAGACAAGTTGCAATAAAGACAAACTTAATCTTATTTGACTTCCAGCTCATATTTGTAAATTTCAATGCAAACATCGGAATCTCACAAACGAGAAGCCAACTGAACATCACAACAAATGCCAACAGGAACAAAGAATTAAATCGTGGAGATGTCAAGAAATCTCCGCAACTACTTATCAATGCACCCCAAAATATTGCATTGGCAGGAGTAGGCATGCCGATAAAACCTGTATGCTGGCGTTCATCAATATTGAATTTAGCAAGTCGATATGCCGAAAAAGCAGCCATCAAAAACGCTGTAAACGGAAGATAGCTATACCAGAATTCGCTTCCGATAAAAGAAGGATAATATACCTTCGTAAACAAAACGAATATCATTGCAGAAGGAGCAACGCCAAATGTAACGACATCGGCCAAAGAATCGAGTTCCAGTCCCATACGTCCTGAAACACCCAAAGCACGAGCTGTAAGCCCGTCGAAGAAATCAAAAAATGCGCCGATCAATATAAAAAGGAATGCAGTAGAGAAATTGCCATGAAATGCAGCACCCACTGCGATACATCCGGAAATCAGATTACAGCATGTAATCATATTCGGGATATTGCTTACAAACGAATTACGAGTCCTTTCCATATATATTACTTTTTATGCGAAGCCAATTTTGCAATTACAGTTTCATCACCTACAGATGTCTGTCCAAGCTTAACCTTGATTTCTGCATCCATCGGGAGATACAAGTCTACACGCGATCCGAATTTTATAAATCCAAGATGGTCGTCAATGAAACATTCCGAACCCTCTTCCGCATAAGTGACAATTCGTCTGGCCACGGCACCTGCGACCTGACGTACCATAACCTCCTGACCATGAGGAGTACGTATGATTATGGTAGAACGCTCATTCTCCGTACTTGCCTTAGGAAGGAAAGCCTGATGAAAATTACCGTCGTGGTGTTCAACTTTTGTAATTACACCATCACACGGAATCCAGTTTGCATGAACATTAGTCAAGCTCATGAATATCGAAACCATCATGCGCTTATCATGAAAATACTCTTCCTCTTCGACTTCCTCTACTACTACCACTTTTCCGTCTGCAGGCGCAACCACTGCATTATTTGTGCCCCCAAGAAACATTCGTATCGGACATCTGAAGAAATTCACCATGATTCCATAAATCACAGAGAACACCACTATAACAGCGGCCGAAACATATCGGTTATCAATAAAAAGACATGAAAGTGCAATTATTGCCGCAAGTGCCACACCACATACAATCAAGGTATGAACCCCTTCATGATGAATTCTGATCTTGTTTCTGCGCTTATTATGTATAGCCGGTTTTGCTGATGCCATTTCTTATAAAGTCTATTAAATTTTCTTTTTGTAAGGTACTTATCCGTGCAAAGATAAGGCATTCCTAAAAATTTCACAAAGAAAAAGTCTTTTTTATTGCCTATTTGTAACCTTTAAACACGAATGGCAGAGTCAATCAGCAAGTGCAACATTACGAAATCTTTTTGAAAAAGACCTCAGCCGGTGTCAGGAAATTGAGTTTTTCCCTCGGTCTGGCGTTGATTTTCTTCCTTATCCTGGCGATT